>Ga0209353_10000106_pt1 | contig 48458 bp, 31 predicted proteins | sample LauGreSpBDMM15SD_2_FD_187561 | JGI IMG/M metagenome (GOLD analysis project Ga0209353, IMG submission 187561) | Freshwater lake microbial communities from Lake Michigan, USA - Sp13.BD.MM15.SD (SPAdes) (version 2) | ecosystem: Environmental > Aquatic > Freshwater > Lake | place: Lake Michigan... | reverse complement strand
CCTCCTCTTCACCCCCTTTTTCAACCTCCTCTTCAACCCCTTTTTCAACCTCCTCTTCAACCCCTTTTTCAACCTCCTTTTCAACCTCTTTTTCAACCTCCTCTTCAACCTCCTCTTCAACCTCCTCTTCAACCTCCTCTTCAACCTCCTTTTCAACCTCCTTTTCAGCCTCTTTTTCAACCTCCTTTTCAGCCTCTTTTTCAACCTCCTCTTCAACCCCTTTTTCAACCTCCTCTTCAACCCCTTTTTCAACCTCCTTTTCAACCTCCTTTTCAACCTCTTTTTCAACCTCTTTTTCAACCTCTTTTTCGGCTTCAATTTCGGCTTCAATTTCACCCCCCTTTTCAACCTCAATTTCAGATTCCGTTTCAGATTCCGTTTCAGATTCCGTTTCAGATTCCGTTTCAGATTCCGTTTCAGATTCCGTTTCAGATTCCGTTTCAGATTCCGTTTCAGATTCCGTTTCAGATTCCGTTTCAGATTCAGTTTCAGCTTCAATTTCAGCCTCCTCTTCAACCTCTTTTTCAACCTCTTTTTCAACCTCTTTTTCAGCCTCCTCTTCAACCTCCTTTTCAACCTCTTTTTCAACCTCTTTTTCAACCTCTTTTTCAGCCTCCTCTTCAACCTCCTTTTCAACCTCCTCTTCAACCTCCTTTTCAGCCTCTATTTCAGCCTCTATTTCAGCCTCTATTTCAGCCTCTATTTCAGCCTCTATTTCAACCTCTTTTTCAGCCTCTATTTCAGCCTCTTTTTCAGCCTCTTTTTCAGCCTCTTTTTCAGCCTCTTTTTCAGCCTCTTTTTCGGCCTCTTTTTCAGCCCCATTTTCAATATCATCTTCAACCTCCTTTTCAACAACCGTTTCCGATTCAACCAAATTCATTCGATTGAAAATAACCTTTATTGTCTCAATAAATAGGTGACTGCAAAAGAGGGGGCGACTTTTCAAAAATTTGGTAATAAAAATTTCTTCATATTTATCAAATGAATAAAATTTTCCATGGTATATTAATTCCAGTTGTTTGCGTAAACATTTTGTGCACTTGTTACACGGTAAACCCTTATCCAAATCACAATATATTACCATATTATCAAGACCATGTGCACACATAATCTTAGACGTAATTAATTCAGAACATCCGGCAATTGGTGAAAACATATGTATGCCGATATGATTATAAAATCGGTCCCATCGATTCCGCCGCTTCTCGTCGAATTGCGGAAAATACTTGATTCCGTTAGATAAACAGGCCCCGCCAAGAGTAGTTCCAGCCATAATATTTTTTATATTTAAATCTGCGGACATGATCAACGGAGTAATATAAATATTAGTGAATGTTGTAAACCCACCCGGCGATGATAGTCGTTTACAGTTTGACTCAATAATGTGAACTTTATTTTCTAGATTTTCTTCTACAAATGTGCGTACCTTATCGTCGTTGTTATTCAAATCGGTCGAATGTATTAAATCGTATTCTGGAAAAAGGCATGCAATTGCAGTTGAATCCATCCCCCCGCCGTAAGCTATCACCGTATTATCTCCGCGACAATATGGCTCTAAATTGTCGTCAATGTTGGAAATTACGATAGGCTCGGTTGCGCGATAAACACCATCTATTTTCGCATGTTGTGGTAGAATATCCATTTGTAAACCTTCAGCAAACCGCTTTGATACCGCGAAAGGCATGGTCGCTGTATGGTGAATAAATGGATAAAACGCGGTAATACATATCGCCGCAATTATATCTGGATGTAATGTTAACTGTGATACATATTTCACAATTAAAGTATTATTTTTAAGTTCGATCGGAGTATACGGACCTTGTGCCCGAAACCCGCGCGACTCTTTTTCGTTTTCTGAGATTGCCGTAAATGAAGTATGATTGCTATGCTCTTCGTAAACGAATTTCATTATATAAATGTGATGAAATTTCGTGGAATGAATATACGCAAACTCCTTCGATTGGCGCTCACTGATCACGTTAAACTACGCTTCTCCCCAGAAATATCTAAATATAATATTTAAACATGCCTAAACGAGCAAAATGTCCGAATGGAATGAAAGTGAGCGACCGAACTCCGTAAGCACGTCGAAGGTGTTTGAGCCGTATGGCGATAGCTGAAGGAGTTCTTGAGTTCCCATCCAAGATGTAAAATTGAAAGGAATAAAATTGGTATATTATACCATTACCCACATTTACAACCATGAACTATCTCGAATTATTACCATGCGACCTGCGATTTTACATTGCCGAATTTGTTCCGTCCAAGCCGGACAGACCACTTCCGTATATAAGTGAATATCACGACGTCCTACTTGATTGGTATAATAAAACTCGTGTATTTGATGATTCCGTTTATCGGAATTATCAACAATTATATGCCCTAGGTATAGGGTCAGATGAAGTGCAATATATTAAATGGGGCTTCTTTCATTATGCGAAAGAACACCTCTATTATAATTTGTCTATCGATCATAATACAGGGCAATTTCTAAAGATCGCGAAGAGGCGTGGAACGCCCCTGTTCAGGTCGCTATCAAAACTCCGAAGACGCTAGTCGAAGGTCATTTCACCTTCCTGTAGAGCCAAACCCCCCATCCCCTCTAGACGTATTATCAAAAAAGTTTTCTCCGACCAATTCGACTATGATTGGTCGCAAATCAGGTGCACATATTTGTAATAAACGCGTATATTGATCAACCACGTATGTATGGGACACATTCCGAAATGCCCCAATGATTGGTCCGCGATAACCACTATCAATAATACCAACACTGTTTGCTAACATCAATGGTGTCTTGGAAATACTCGACCGAGGATAGCTATAATATCCGGTTGGTGTCCACTGCCCGGTATTTTTATCAAAAATACGCATCTCACACTTAATGCACATACTTACAAATTCAACATTACCCGAATCAACGACACGTTGCTCTGGGAAAAAAAGATCGAAACCTGCATTTGGATATGGATTATTCATAACGGATTGATTGTGACACTGGACGTTGTCTACGTATTTAGTATACAAGTTTGGTTGTGTTGAATCAACTGCTACATAAAGCTTTGCAAAATTAGTCAGCATGTTTATGATGCGCTATAATCAAACCATACTTTTATATCCATAACGTAATATATTATGTGGACGAAAACTTCGACTCTCGTTTGCGGATACCATGATCGTTGGGAATATCTAAAAAATTTTCTGATAAATATATAAAAATGTACAAAACGGTTATCATTATTCCATTTAGGGATAGAGACGAACATTTAAACGATTTTATTAAAACCGCAGTTCCATCAATAGATAAATACTTACCAAATACTAAGATAGTTGTAGTGGAACAGAAGAACGATAAATTATTTAATCGAGGCGCTTTGTTAAATGTTGGATTTAAAGAATACGAAAACAAAACAGAATATTTTATCACAAATGATGTTGATATGATCCCGTCGCATAATGTTGTCCAAAATGTATACAGCCAAGAAAATAAGGATGTAATACGTATTCGTTCTGCCCATAAACAAAGTCTCGGCGGTGTAGCAAAATTTAAACATTCTACAATATTTGATATAAATGGGTTTCCAAATAACATATGGGGGTGGGGAATAGAAGATAGAGCATTATTTTATAGATGTTATATCAAAAATATCGGCGTCACCGACGACAACAAATCTAAACAGTTTAAAATTTTACCTCATAAATCAAATGAAAATATGAATTATATGGGAGATAAAAAAATTCTTTCGGATTTATGGACAAAAGTATCCATTGATAAATTGGATGCACAACAAAAACAAGATTTAATAATTGGATCTGGTATTAGTAATCTAGATTATACTATAATTGAAAGACAAAGTATGCATGGTATAGTAGAGAAAATAAAGGTAGATTTTTGAAGGAAAAAATTCGGCGTTAGCCAAAGTTTCCCGAGTGAACTCCGGAGACATGCGAAGGACTTTGAAGCATAGTCAAATAAATTTAGTTATAATATAGTTATATACTATAATGTGCGAATTACAAACAAAATTCGCAGATTCATGGAAGGAATATGGAACTAAATATGGTATAGATACAGATGAAAAATGTTTAGAGCATGCGATTCGATCATCGGTCGAATTAACCGTCGGAAAAAAGCCCGCGGTGTTTGACTGGGAACGATATATACGAAATCATTCTGATTTACAAAGAAGTCTTGGTAAAAAGGGAAAAATTGCATGCGCAGACGCTACAAGTCATTATTTAAATCATGGTATAAATGAGAATAGAAAGAAGTTTATACTAGGAACCAATGAACCATACGTATACGATTTTGATTGGAAAATGTATGATAAACTGAATTTAGATGTATTTACGCAACGTAATCGCGGACAAGCGATTGGTAAGTGGCATTGCTTCCGACACTGGTGCGAATTTGGACATGTTGAAAATCGGAGAACAGGTGAAACACAATTGTCTGTTAAGAACGATGCATCCGTTTCAACGGATGAAGAAATCAATCAGCAGTGGCGACATCATTTAAGTAATGTATTATCTATTTTCATATGTGACACGATAGACGATTTAATCGCGCACATATATCTTCCAATATCCGAACCAGATAAGACATTGGAGCCATATCATCCATTAATAGTTATGCCGACTTATAATCGTGCGGCAAACATAGAACACTCAATTCAAATGATGTTAAACCAAAACGAAAAAAAATGGACATTTTTAATCATAGATGATGGTTCTACGGTTGCTAACAAGATATTATTTAGATCGATTTGCGAAAAATATCGGGAAAACAACAAAATCGTTTTTTTGGAAAACGAAACAAATAAACATATCGCATTCACATTGAATCGAGGTATCCAATATTTTTTGCAGGATAGCAAATTTACACATTTTACATGGGTTTCTGACGATAATGAATATTATCCTTATTTCCTGAAAAAATTGCATGAAACCGGAAAGGGGTTTGTGTATAGTTGGTTTGATGTTTTAGATAAAACTAGTGGAGGCAAACTACACACTCATACGACTGCCTTAGGAAGCTTTGAGTCATTGTTAATTAGATATCCTGGATCGGCGTCATTTATGTGGTCAAAAAGTGCTATCGAAAAAATCGGACTATATAATGAAAATGTCCCTGGATGCGAAGATTACGAATACACGATTCGAACATTTAAAAATTTAAATACGAATGATATTCAACATGTATATTGTTCATTAATGCAATACGTTCTACACCCAGACTCGGAATTTATTAAGCGCAAATCTGAGATTAAAGTCATTGAAAAGAACATGTTAGAAATATTCAGAATTTTGAGCAAATCAAATAGCCCCGATGCATTTGTATATTATTCGAAAACAAAATGCGATGTTCTATCTCAACGGCCACGTCAGATAATGCAGCTTTACGACAAATCACAAATTAAATGTTTTATCGGAATTACAAATACCATTATTTATGAAGAAAAATATAATTTATTGATAGTTCCATATGAATTTCGAGAATGTGTATACAACGCATTATCGAATAAAAATATAACCACATATTACAGCAATACTAGATTATATAATGAAGTAATTGAAAGGCGCGGACAAAAATTATACGATTTAGTTGATGCTCCAATTGAAGAATTTACTGTATGGAAACCGAATTTGGAAAAATGCGTAAAAAATTCGGATTATGTTATGTATTCTCATCCAGATTTTGTCCGATTTTTAAATGATATTGATGCGAATAAAACGTATCATTATATTGCAAACTCCTGATACGATGCTTCCTGTGTCTCCGAAATTCACTCGGGAAACCTAGGTTAGCGTCTACGTTTTCTCCAATAATATAGTTGATTATAAAAATGTTACACATATGATGTATGTGATAAGTTGAATTATATTGGAAACTGCTCCATTTGATGAATCGCGCGGAGTATAATTTAAAATTCCTTCGACTACACTCGAGGTATTTAGAAAATTATAATCGGTTTAGTTATATAATATAATGTATAAAGACTTATATTATACATGTGTGAACTACAGACAAAATTCGCAGATTCGTGGAAGGAATATGGAGTTAAATATGGTATAGATACAGATGAAAAATGTGTAGAGCATGCTGTTCGATCATCGGTAGTATTAGTAAGAGGGACAAATCCATGTGTGTTTGACTGGGAACGATATATACGAAATAATGCTGATTTGCAACGAGCGTTTATTAAAAAAGGAAGGGTTACATGTGCAGACGCTACAAGTCATTATTTAAATCATGGTATAAACGAGAACAGAAAAAAGTTTATACTCGGAACCAATGAACCATATGTATACGATTTTGATTGGAAAATATATGATAAATTGAATCCGGATGTATTTACGCAACGTAATCGAGGAGAAACTATTGGTAAGTGGCATTGCTTTCGGCACTGGTGCGAATTTGGTCATGTAGAAAATCGAAAGGCTTGTATTGAACAACAGTTGTCTATTAAGAATGATGCATCTATTTCAACAGATGATAATATCAATAAACAGTGGCGGCAATATTTAAGTAATGTATTAACTACATTCAAAAATAGCACAATAGAGGAGATAATATCTATTGTACATACCAGGCTATCTGACGACGACAAGCAAAGGCGTATATCATATTATCCATTAATAGTTATGCCGACTTATAATCGTGCAGCAAACATAGAAAACTCAATTCAAATGATCATAAATCAAACTGAAAAAAAATGGACGTTTTTAATCATAGATGATGGTTCAACCATTGAAAATAAGATATTATTTAGATCGATTCAAGACAAATATCGGGAAAATAAAAAAATCGTTTTTTTGGAAAACGAAACAAATAAACATATCGCATTCACATTAAATCGTGGAATTCAGCATTTTTTACAAGACAGTAAATTTACTCATTTTACATGGGTTTCTGACGACAATGAATATTATCCTAATTTTTTAGAAAAGTTATACATTTCCGGAAAAGATTTCACATATAGTTGGTATGATATTTATTACACAACCACATCAAACTACGGAAGGTTTGATACAAATAAACAAGCCTTGGGAAATTTTGAATCGTTGTTGGAACGGTTTGATGGATGTGCTGCATTTTTATGGTCAAGATGTGCTATACGAACCGTTGGAATGTATACCGAAGTATATCCAGGTTGCGAAGATTACGAATTCTTATTAAGAACATTTGATGAGATATCGATGGATAATATTGAACAGGTCCCAATATCATTGATGAAATATAATAGACATCCTGATGCGGCATTTGAAAAAATAAGAGACCAAGTTATTGAGTATACAACCGCAATCCGACTTGAATTTAGAACAAGATTATATACGAAAAAAATTTCAATTGTAATGGCGTATTATAATAGAAAACCCCAAACATTAGAAACGTTGAGAGGGTTTGAACGGATCTATGCTGGAAAATATAATTTTGAAGTGATAATCGTAGATGATAACAGTAATTATGAAAATCGGCTAGAAGAAGATATTAAACAATTTACTTTTCCAATAAACTTAATAGTTATAAGCAAAGAAGAAAAGGGTGATAGAATTAATCCTTGCACTGCGTATAATAGAGGGTTTGCGGAAGCAACTGGTGATATTATTGTTATTCAAAATCCTGAAATATATCATTGTGGAAATATTTTAGAATATGTATTACAAAACACGTTACAAGTAAAAAATAATTATGTCACCCTTCCTGTTTTTTCATCGCCGAGTTTTAATCATAATAGTATGTTATATGGAATACAGAATGATTATTATCACAATTTTGTAGAGAAAATTAACTATAAAGATTACGATTTCAATTATGAATATTACATCAATAAATATCCTGAATTCCAATACATGACACAAAAAGATGTGGAAAGTGATTATTTAAAACATGGAATAAAAATTAATAGAGTTTGTAATGAAAAGGGTATTTTTTTTAGAAAAAATGTTATACACGACTGGAAGGGTTGGTATAATCATCATATAAACAATCCACGTAATCTACATTTTCTATCAGTAATAAGTAAGAATAATTTAAACAAAATTGGGGGTTTCTGTGATATATTCAAGTACGGACTATGGTATGATGACGATGACTTTCTGTATAGGATCAAAAAAATAACAAATGTAATCACTTTAGACTCCACGAAATATTTTGGTGTTCATCAATATCATTTATCTGGTTCGGATGATCAACACAATGATAATAATTTTAATAAATTAGTCAAACGCAATAAGGATATTTTCGAATACAATAAAAATAAAAACATCATCGATTGTTCGCCATTTAAAATCGGGTTATGTTTTAAATTGTTTGTTAATGATAAAACGACCACAACTCGCTATGGAATAATAGAGGAATTTTTTAACTCATTGAACAATTTATCCAAATACTATATTAATTTACATATAGTTGGCGTGATAGACTGTAAGATAAATGACCGGTTGAAATGTGTTATTGATAAAGTAGACACTAAAAATATCACTTTAATTGATTTAAAAGACAATTATGGAATTTCATACGCTACTAATAGAGGTATAATTGAATTAATAGATAGAAAATGTGAATACATTTTTTGTTCTGATGACGATATGATATTCAAACAATATAGTATTCTAGATCATTATATAAGATGTTCGTTAATATACAATATAAAACATTTGGGATATTATCCACGTCATATATTTAAAAACCCTACTAAAAATATTAACGATGAAATTGTTTGTAATAGAGGATTTGCGGGATGTTTTTATATGTTAAGAACAGATGATATTTTACATGCAGGATTATTACCTTTATTAAAATCAAAATACGGTTATGAACACGAAACATTTACTCGAATATTAACAGGAACACAATATGACTTAATTGATTCGAATGACTATATAGAATTGAATAATAAATCCATAGATTGTTGTAGTGGAAGTAAATTAGTAGAATGTAATTTAAATATAAAACCAACTGAATTTAAATTAATTCCTTATAACGAAATGAAATTAATAATGAATTTAAGTTAATTCCTTGTGAAAATAATAATCCTGATATAAAAGAAAAAAGGATTTAAATCGTAATTTGTATAATAAATTGAAGAGCACGAATAAAAACGAATCAATTACGTGGGACTATAATAATATAGATAAACTAACTTATATCACAAAAAACACAGCAATAACCATGACTATGTATAGTGATGGGAATACAAATAATGCGCGTATACTACGCAGTATACACTGTTTTAAAACAGTTGTAGAAAATGTGATAGGTTGAATTATATACGTTTTTATCTTATTATAATGTGTTTAGATATAATATATTTATATATATTATAATGTGCGAACTACAAAAAAAATTCGCAGATTCGTGGAAGGAATATGGAGTTAAATATGGTATAGATACAGATGAAAAATGTGTAGAGCATGCTATTCGATTATCTATCGTAATGGTTGCTGGTAAAAGGCCATCAGTATTTGACTGGGAACGATATATACAAAGTCATCCCGATTTACAACGTGCGTTTGGGAAAAATGGGAATATTACATGCGGACATGCTACGAGTCATTATTTAAATCATGGTATAAACGAGAACAGAAAAAAGTTTATACTCGGAACCAATGAACCATATGTATACGATTTTGATTGGAAAATATATGATAAATTGAATCCGGATGTATTTACGCAACGTAATCGCGGAGAAAAAATTGGAGAATGGCATTGTTTCCGACACTGGTGTGAATTTGGCTATAAGGAAAATCGGAGAACCGGTATTGAAGAACAGTTGTCTGTTAAGTATGATGCATCCATTTCAACCGACGAGAATATCAATAAACAGTGGAGACAAAATTTAACTAATATATTAACTATGTTCATGGATAAAACGATAGATGATTTAATCTTACACGCAACTTTGGATATGTCCGAATTATATGCAAAACAAATTTCCATTGTAATGGGTTATTACAACAGAAAGCCTCAAACTTTAGAAACGCTGAGGGGGTTTGAACGGACCTATGCTGGAAAATATAATTTCGAAGTTATCATTGTTGATGATAATAGTAATGCCGAAAATAGATTAGACGAAGACATTAAACAATTTACTTTTCCAATAAAGTTACTTGTGATTAGTGCAGAAGAAAAGGGAGATCGAATTAATCCTTGCGTCGCTTATAATAGAGGTTTTACAGAGGCAACCGGTGAAATAATAATTATTCAAAACCCCGAATGTTTTCATGTTGGGGATATATTAAAATATAGTATATCTATTTTGAATGAGCAAAATTATCTTACATATTCTTGTTTCACAGCCAATAGTCCAGAAATTACAGATGAAATGATAAAATGTAATAATATTTTTGAATTAATTAAAAATAGAGATTTTTTAAATAAAAATACGTTATTGAACGAGCCGCCTGTATGGTATAATCATCCAATAATCGCACCAACAAATTATCATTTTTGTTCGGCGATTTACAAAAATAACTTAAATATAATTGGAGGGTTTAATGAACAATTTAAACAAGGGTACTGTTTTGACGATAATGAGTTTTTACATAGAATTGAAAATAATTTAAAAATAAATATAAAATGTATCGAGCCCAGCACATGTTTTGTAATACATCAATATCACCAACGCCACGTTGTTAATTTTAAAATTAATAATTTGTTACAATTAAGGTGGAATTATAATGAGAAACTAATGGATATTTATCGGAAAAGTAAAAAATTTAATTACCCAAAATTATTTCATACGTATTGGGATGGATCGAATATGTCGTATTTAACATATTTAACTTATCCATCATTTTTAAAATACCATCCAGATTGGACAATTCTCGTGCACATTCCAATACATAAATATGATGAAATTACATGGACGACAAACGAACAAAAAGATAAATATGAAGGAATAAATTATTTTGATAAGCTATTAAACAATCCGAATATTGTAATAAATTATGTAGATTTTGAAAAAATAGGATTTTATAATGATATAGCTGAAGTAATAAAAAGTGATTATTTAAGATACTATATGTTATATAAATATGGAGGAGTATGGTCTGATAATGATATTATATATACTAGCAATTTTGAAGATAAAATTAATTACGATGTCGAAACAATAATGTTTAAATGTTCATATAATAATAATGCTTCTTTTTATTATCCAATTGGGTTTTTTTGTTGTAAAAGAAACAGTTCATTGTTTAAATATCTAATAGAACAATGTAAAAATTATTATGATAAAAATTATTATCAATGTATCGGTGCAACCATGATATCAGACCTTATTGATAAAAATTTAATACCTATTAACGATTGTATATTCTTGAATAATGAATATTATTTACCCTTTCACTTCAATGATTTAGATTGTATTTTTAATAATACTGATAACAATTTACCAAATAATACCTTCGGTGTTCACTGGTTTAATGGGTCAAAAAATGCAAAAATATATCAAAATGAATTATCAAATAGAACATATATCTTTAGGGAAACCTGTTATATTGATAAATTAATACACCCATATGTTACAAGTATAAAATATGATGATAATTATATGATTATTCCAAATGAAATTAGTAATAAAACTAAATCCTCTTCGGTCGATTGGGTTCTAGAAAAGATTCCCAAAAGGCTTTTTATATATTGGGGTGGGGAAAAACTACCATATTTGAGATATCTTACTATAACATCATTTATAAAATATAATCCAACATGGGAGATAATTTTTATTATACCAAAATATTTATCAACTCTTCTTACATGGAGTGGAAAACAACCTGAGCGTATGAATAGAGATTATATCGACTATATGCCTGAAATATATAACCTGGAAAAAAACGGCAAGCTTAAGATTGAAATTTTTGATTTTGAAACAATCGGAATAAACAATTCGCTGAATGAAGTGCATAAATCAGATTTTATACGATATTATTTATTATATTCGCGGGGTGGGATATGGAGCGATATGGATATAATATATTATGAATCATTAAATTCAATATCAGTTAATAAACAAGAATTTAGTGATAAGGATGTATTTGTTAAATATAAGAACCCAAATGATAAAGAAATTGGAATAAATGGTCATGCTATAGGTTTTTTAATGGGGTCTAAAGATAATCAATTTTTTAAAGATGTGTTTAATTTAGCATTACAGAAGTATAGTAAAAATGTGTATCAAGGCATTGGTCCTGAATTATTAAATGATTATTTACCTGTAAATGATGAACTCAAACAAAAATATAATTTAGAATGTATAACAAAATCGGATATTTATTGTTTGGACCATAATACTTATTCATTATTTACATGGTTTGATGATAATTTATTTGATAAATATTATATTAATAATTCAATAGGAATACATTGGTATGGAGGACATACTGATTTTAAAGATGTGTTAATAAATGTAAACCGCGATAATATTGAAAATTACCCAAATAATGGATTTGTTATTAAAAAAATAAAATGTAAATTATTAGATTAACATATATTATAATGTCGACGACAGTAATTTATAATCAAAACAAATAAAATATATAATATATATGCTAATATAAAATATATGCTAATATATTATATATTAGTATATATAATATAATGTTGACGACAGTGATTTATAATCAAAACAAAGAGGCATCTAATATTATTAGTTTGGTAATAATTTCGACAAATATTAAAAGAAGGTTTGGAACATTAGTAAATACAATAAATTCATTTAAAAAAATAAATATTGATAACCAATATTTTGACGAAATAATACTTTCGGTCGATCGGTTGGAAAATTATGGACCCACATTATCTGATGCAGAATTTGTTAAATTTATGACCGAAAATGAAATATTGGCGCAAGATAGAATATATTTTAAAAAAGGGGAGGGAATGATATCAAATCAATGTAATGGTGTTGGATTATCTAGAGGTAATATTATAATATATTCCGAAGACGATATAATAATAAAAAAATTGCCGTCTAGAGAGAATATTATTAAATTGACTGAAAATGGTGTGATTTGTTATAATGACGACTTATTATATCCAGGAAACTCCGTAGAAGAAGACATCAACCTTTATAAGCAAAAAGAACAGCATGTTAAAAATAATTTTTTTGTTTCCAATGACGAATTTTTTTATAAAAAGGATAAAAACAGATTTAGTAAAGAATTTTCTAGATATTCCAGTGGGAGAAATTTATCAGTCACATTCCCATGTGCTATAATGAAAAGACATATTTTTACAAAAGTTTATAACGATATATCTAAATTAAATTATTCTTTCCATATTGAAGCAGCGTTTTCTCACGTTATTAATACTAATAATATAGATTCTTATATATTCTGTAATAATGATAATATTCCATTAGAAGTTCCTTGGTTGTATAGAGATAATTCTATAGAAATTGAAGTAAGCGGTGAAACAATAAATAGAGATCTATCTCAATTAAAACAACTTACTAATGATAATATCGATAATTATAATAATCGAAACAAAAACTTTTATATACAATATTTTACAAAGTGTATTGAAAATAAAATACCATTTTCTTACTCTAAATATGGAGATGGTGAATATTTTGCTTCAATCGGTAATAATGGGGCGAATTGCGATGGAGATATATATAGTAAAAAATTGACTCAGACAATTAATAGTTCTTTTAAAAACATTAAACCAAATAAGTTTTATGGTTTATGGCATGAATTTAATAACTCGTATACTATTAATTCTGATAAAAAGAAATACTGGGAAAATCAAGTAGATATATTAGTAAACTGGGTAGATTATCATATTTTTATATATAATTGGTCTGATAAAACATACGACTCGAATTTACACAGAGATATCATGTATGAAACAATTAAAAATAGTAGACTTAAGAAAATTTATGTGTGTAATAATTTATTAGTAAAATCAAAGGATTTATTAAATATTGATGAATTAATATATATTCCATTACGTAATTTTTTTGATACAGAGTATGATAATCTAAAACAAAATATATTAGATAAAATGGGCGATGATATGTGCATTATCATGTTTTCAACCGGTATGTCCGCAAAATGTTTTATTTCAGAATTATCCGATTTAAAACCAAATAATATATACTTAGATATAGGTTCTGGATTAGATGAAATTTGCACTAAATTTAATTCTAGAGGAAATAAATATAATTACCCAGATTTAATGAATAGTTTCAATAAATTAATTCCTAATAATTGGGAGAATGATACATTTGATAATATTATATTAGAGAGTAGAACAAATATTGGTATACATATAAAAAAAAATCACACAAATGTTTGCATTATAGTAACTAGTGTTATTAATGTTGATGAATCAGATTTATTATTCGCAAAAAGAAGTTTGTATAATTGTGAAGAAAGATTTAAACAAACCGTAGAAGGATTAAAAAGTATTAGGGAAAAACTACCTCATTCTTATATTATTTTACTAGAAGGAAGTAATTTAGAAGAAAAATATTCAAAGGAGTTGTGCCGGTATATAAATAAATATGTGAATACGTATTCAGATGAAAAAATGCGTATGATATGCATAGGATCAAAATTAAAAGGTTATGGTGAAACTATGCAGCTTCTACATATATTAAATACATTTCAATTTGAAAATAAACCATTCGATAAAATTATTAAAATTAGCGGTAGATATTCTCTTAATGATAATTTTAATATAAATAATTTTGTAGGTAATACAATAAACGTTTGTAATTACAACGTTCCTTACAGAGGGGAAGCACAACATCCGAATACGATTTTATTTTGTGTCCATAAAGATTACGTAATAAATTTTAAAAGTTCTTTAATAAAAATGGAGAATAAATTTATTGAATATGCAAATTCTGAAAATTATAAAAACAGAATTGTCTCGGGTATACCATTTTATGAACATTTGATTGTTGAATATAACGAAGTCACGCATATACCAATCTGTGGTGCATGTGGACTGGTAGCATCCCACAAATGCTTTCATGAGTGTTAATAATAATATAATCTTCAAGATTTTAAGTGATTATATTATTCAAAAGTCATCTACGATTAGTTATTATTTTTAAGAAAATTTATTGTTTTTTTTAATCCATTTTTTAAATCAACAATTGGTTCCCAATTTAATATTTTTTTTGCTAAGGTAATGTCCGGTTTTCTATTAGTCGGGTCGTCAGAAGGTAGTTGATTATAAATAATAGTAGATTTGGAATCTATTAGCTCTAACAGTATATTTGATAATTGTTTAATTGTAATTTCAAATGGATTACCTATATTTATTGGATAAATATATTCTGAATCCATAAGTGATACTAATCCATTTAATTGGTCATCTATATAACAAAAAGATCTTGTTTGGCTACCATCACCATATACTGTTATATCTTCATTGTTTAAAATTTGTCTAATAAAATTAGTGACTACTCTACCATCATATGGATCCATATTTGGTCCATATGTATTAAATATTCTTGCAATTCTTATATCTATATTATACTTTTTATGGTAATCCATCATTAGTGTTTCTGCAATTCTTTTTCCTTCGTCGTAACAACTTCGCATTCCAATTGTATTTACGTTTCCTCTATAGTCTTCTGTTTGAGGTGTAATTTCAGGTTCACCATAAACTTCAGACGTGGATGATAATAATATTTTACATTGTTTCTCTTTTGCTAATTCTAATAAATTCATGGTTCCCATAAAATTAATTTTAGCAGTATATATCGGATCAATTTGGTATTTAGGTGGAGAAGCGGGACATGCTAAATTATATATTTCATCAATATTTTCGGTTATTGATAATGGATTAATAATATCATGATGTATGAAAGAAAAATTAGGTTCATCGATAATATTTTTTATATTATCAATTTTACCCGTAAATAAATTATCAACACAAATAATATTAATATTTTTATCTTTTACCAATCGATTGCATAAATTAGAACCAATAAATCCGCACCCACCTGCAATAAGAATTGTTTTAGTGTTACTGGTTTTTTTAATATCGTCATTATTTACAACAGCTCTACCCTTATTATCGTTCCAATCTTGTTCGGGTCTATCTATTTTTTCATTTCTAGTAATTATCGCATTTAAAATATATGGTGTCATATTTTCCTTTATCATTTCATATCTTAAACTAGATGTGTCTTTTGGAAAACAAGTCCCACCAAAACCACATTTACCATCATGACCCGGAACTTTTGTATGAGTATGTAGTATTCTATCATCATTTGCTGCTACCGCTCTTACATTTTCATAATTAATCCCTTTTATATTACATAATTGATAAACTTCGTTACAGAAGGATACTTTTGTTGATAAGAAACAATTTTTAAACATTTTAACCATTTCTGCCTCCATATTTGTTAAAAAATTTAATTTATTGTATTTAATTCTATCATTTTTAAAAGCTAGGTCAAATAATTTAGTAATAGTAGTTTTAAAGTCTTCATCAGAATCTTTGTTTAATAACCCAAATACCCAGTCTTTATTATTAATAAAATCGGCAATATAATTTTTTTCGGTTAAAAATTCAGGCATAAAATAAACACCTAAATCGTCACAAGTTCCGGAAGGAACTGTAGACCTTAACACAATAAACCCGTTATAATTAATTGATTTTAAATCGTATAATACTGATTTTATTATACCTAAATGACATGACCCATTTTTAGACATAGGAGTTGGAACACTTATAAACACAATCTCACATTTGTTCATATCTTGTAATGTTAATCCGGTTGGTACACATACATCAGGATTAATATCATACGCTAATAACTCAATGTCTTTGCATTTTAATTGTGTTGTAGCTTTACCAACAAAGCCATTTCCAATTATACCTATAATCATTTATATAAATAGTGTTCATATAATATTTTATCCAAAATGTCTTTCGGAAATTTAGCAACTTTATTTCAAGAAAACATTAATTAAATGATGCTGTTATTAATTGTGTCGGCGTAATACAACATGCTTCAAGCCAAAGATAACTTTATACACGTTTGTATTTTACTATAAATTCAGTATTCCGTATTATTTTAAGTCACATTAGTAATAAAATGGATGCAAAAAAAATGATTCATATTACGACAAACTCTGAAAACTTCGGCTAACACCTACGTTTCCTTCTATATATATGATAAATCATGTATATAATCTTGATATTCTGATTCAAAAATTTAGCAAAGATGATAAAGTTAACAAAACGATTTTTAGTGTATATGATAATTTATTTAAAATATCAGATTTGAATGACTAAATAAATCATGTATATATTCTTACAACAATATAACGCAATAAACCAATGATTTTATCGCGTTATATGTAAAAATATAATATATATTACACATTATATAATGTTAAAAAAAACTGTTATGACGGTTAGTGGTATTCGTCCGGATTTTATTCGCATGGCTAGTATATTTAAATTGTTGGATGAAAACTTCAATCATATTTTAGTTCATACTGGACAGCATTATGATGAATTATTATCGGGTGTATTTTTTAAGGATTTGGAAATAAGACCTCCGGATTATACTTTAACCACCGGAACTTCTGGCGGTACACATTATCATCAATTGGGTTATCTATCGGTAGCAATCATGGATTTGATAAAAAATAATGGATTGAAGCCGGATATTATTATATTTTTAGGCGATTCTAATACCGTATGTGCGGCACTACCATTAAGAAAAGAAGGGTATACAATTGGACATATTGAAGCTGGTATGCGTTCATATGATAAACATATGTTAGAAGAAATAAATAGAACGGTATGTGACCATTGTAGTCATATATTATTTGTGTATCATGATGAATATAAACGCCAAGTTGAACGAGAAAATCTTACCGAAAATGTTCACGTCGTTGGAAATACAATTGTTGAGGTATGCAAGCCATTCATTCCTACAATTGAAAAGAGAAGAGATATGATATTAGTAGATGTTCATAGACCTGAAAATTATAAATATAAAAACAGATTACAAAATATAATTCAGTATGCGAATGAATGTGCGATTAAATATAATTTACCAGTTAAGATGTTAAAATTTTTTGGAACATGTAAATCAATCAAAGACCTTGATATCGACTTGGGACAAATCGAGTTGATTGATTTATTATCATATAAAAAATATTTGGATACGATTTATCATTGTAAATTTATTATTTCGGATAGTGGGACGGGGCAGGAAGAGCCAGCATTGTGCAATACCCCCGTAATTGTTCCAAGAGATTTCACGGAAAGGCCACAATCGGTTGAGTTTAATTGCAGCATAATGTTAAAAGCCGCCGACTTGTCTAACGGTGAAAATACACACGTATGGCTTAAACAACATTTTGAAGATACAATTACTATGGATACAAAATGGTTAGGAGAAGGAACGACTTCTAAATTAGTTATTGAGAAATTACATGAATTTTTTGAAAACAATTAGATTCGTTCGATTATTGTGGATGTAAATATATTATACAAATCAGTATAAAATTTCTGATTTGTATGTAAAACTCCAGCGAGTATGCTTCGCTTCAAAATATCCCCTATTTTTTACCACAGCCATAAATTTCTTTATATTTATGTTCGTCGGCTCTTAATAATCGTATTTTATCCTTTTCTTCGTCTTCGGGGTCATCTGGGCATTTTACAAAAAAGGCCTTTTTACGTATATTATCATATGGTTTTTCATGATGTTCGCTTAAATAAGACAATGTAAGAAATATGCGTTTGCTATTTTCTCCACAGTTCACTGGTTCGGGATTACCATGCCACGCATTATTGGTATTATCAAATAATACTAATGTATTAAAATAGGGTATTATTTTAGTAAAACGTTGATATAATTTTGCATCATCATTAATCACACTATCTCCGTCCCATATTTCTAAATGACCCTTATTTTCTTCCGTCCAATTTTTACTTAGATAAATACCTAACGTAACATGTTTTTTTTGTCCGGTTATGGGATGAATACCCGCATCACTGTGTATTTCTAAAAAATCACCATTATCGTATTTATGAACACCCCACCAGTTTTTATTTGGATCATTTATTAATTGATATCCCACAATAGTTGAAAGTTCGTTCACGAAAGAATCACTTGTTAGTATATCGAATAATTTCTGGGTATTTGTAGGAATTTTATTTTTATCGCGCAAAGTATATTTTTGTTCTAATGGATTGTTATACCTATCCCATTCACTATCTGAAATATCTAATATTTCATTTTGAATCTTTAATGCGAATGTCTCATCTACAACATTCTTCATACTCGCGTGGGGGAACGGTTTCGCATTTTGATATGCATACATATCAATGTCTAAGGGGTTCATAATATATATATATTAATATGAAGATTAATATATTTACACATTTTATTAAATTAAATCTAAATTCAACAGATACTCTCTAAGTTGCTCTTTCGTAAGAGGATTTATCGTGCTATTATAATCACGAACGTCAGTTGTATTCATTACATTTTTAAACGGGGGTCGAATATACATATATCCGTCAGGTCCGTTCTCGAGGCGCATTGATTGGGTTTCATTAATCAGTGACTCCAACATTTTTTCACCAGGCCTCAATTTATCATCAACAATTGGTTTATTATATAACTCCGAAAAAATTTCAATCAGGTCAATTACATTACATGAAATAAGTTTTGGTATTACTACATCGCCACTTTCGCCATACACTAATGCATGCTCAACCAAATCTACACTTTGGTCGAGAGTCATTACAAAGCGCGTCATTCTTCGATCAGTTATTTTAAAATGGGGAATATCCGCAGTTTGACCTAATCTATGCAACATAGGAATAATACTACCACGTGAATTCAATACATTTCCGTAGCGCACACAAACAAATTTAATGGATGGAATATACTTTGCCTTTTCAATCATTAAGCATTCAGAAGCGGCTTTGGTCATTCCATAAATGTTTACTGGACTACACGCCTTATCTGTGCTAATAAAACATACGCTTTTCAGATTGGTTAATAGCTTCAAATTGTTTTCAATTTCATCTAAAACATTTTTTGTACCAAACAGATTCGTATTCATACATTGATCGGTTTCGTATTCACATTTATCAATATGTTTCAGTGCGGCGGCCATGATAATTATATCAAAATTATGTCTTACTAGTGTCTGTTTAATTTTTTCTTTGTCTGATATATTACCTATGATGAAATTCAGATTGGGATGATTTTTAAAATCAATTTGCATTGACCAATGTTTACATTCATCACGAGAATATAAATAAAGTTCGTTATCAGGCAGGTAACGATGCGTTAATTTTGTGCCCAGAGATCCTGTTCCGCCGATAATGAGAATTTTTTGATTACTAAATCCCATTTATATAATATGATTATATATAATCGCATTATATATAATCAACTAATACTACACAATTAAAACGTCGGTAAATCGAAGTTCATCGCAAATTTTGGATTTCTTCAGAACTGAAGTGTGAAGTGGATGCAACGTCGCGTTTTGCTCCACAGCATCCCCATAAACTCCAAACGTGATACTCGGACGAGTTTCATATTAAAACTTCGGATAGCACCGTATAGCACGGTTTGTACGACACCAGAGTTTGTTCTAAACATCGATGCTATATTTTCTCATCGATATTATTTGGTCATTCAAATCTGGTATTTCAAATAAGGGATCCCTTATGCTTGTTATAGTTTTGTCGACTTTATCATCTGCACTAAATTGTTGAACCGTAATATCGAGATTATATATATCATTTATCATAGATACTAATTCATATTTGCTAACTGCACGTGGACTAAAAACGTGACGAACTCCATTCCAAAACAGTTTTTTACTTACAATTTCATCAATTATTTTGGATAATTGTAGACATGTAACCCCATTCCACATATGATTTGTATATCCATTGATCGTGTTGCCTCGATTTGAAACCACCCATTCTAATAGAGAGCGTTTATTGATTATTTCCTCGCCTATAATAGAAGTACGAATAATAGTCGCTTTACATAATTCACCCAACGACTTGGACATACCATAATCATTTAATTCATCATGTATAGAATTTTCGTCATAACTACCATCTTTTCCGCTAAATACACAATCGGTTGTAATATGAATCATTTTTGCGCCCATACTATCACAAATTTGACTTAAAATTACCGGAAACAATGAATTAATTGTAAAATATAGACGGGTGTTAAGACCCCTTTGTTTTGATGCTTGTGGTATGACGCCTGCACAATTAATAACAACATCATTTGATTTTATTCCATTTTTTGTAAGTAATTCGGTCAATCCATCTATAGATAATTTGCTTAAATCGTAATCATTTCGAGTAAGAGAAATTATATTGTATGATTGGGACAAATATGATTTAAAATAATTACCCAACATTCCATTTGAACCAAAAATTAGTATTTTATATTCACTCATTATATAAATGCGTTTATTTTATTGATAAATATTTAATTAAATATAAGTTTTATACGCGATCATTAAAATAATTATGCATAATGTGGAGGGAAACGTAGACTCCAGCCGAAGTTTTTTGTCCAGTATCATCAGTCAAATACAATTGTGCAATCTACGCAATATTTACTCTCAAATAAGATGTGGCTACATACCAAGCAGTTCGAATATAATTAAAACGTAAATATTTTTTATTATATGTCAAATATATATGGTAAAGAAAATATATTTAATTATCGGAGCGCGTCCAAATTTTATGAAGGCGTTCCCATTACACGACGCATTAAAAAACGATTTTGATATGACTTTAATCCACACTGGACAACATTTTGATGAAAAAATGAGTGATGTATTCTTTAATCAATTGAAATTTCCTAGACCAGATATTTATTTATATTTAGAAAGTAACACTAAATCTGGCGATTTTGATGATAAATTGTATATACATAATTCGGAATATTTGAAACACAAGGACGCAGTGATCCAAGAATTAATACACTCGGATGGTAAAAACATGGGTCAATTGGGAGAAATTCGTGATAAATTGAAGGCAGAGTTTGAAAAAGGGGCTCCCGACTTAGTTATTGTATTTGGCGATGTAACAAGCACGTTATCGGCAGCTTTGGCGGCAAAAGAATTGGGTATTGAAATCGCACATGTTGAAAGTGGATTACGTAGCGGTGATTTGCGAATGCCCGAGGAGGTTAATCGTATATTAACTGATCATATTACCAATTATTATTTTGTAACAGAACAAAGTGGTATAGATAATTTGAATGCTATCGGTATTACTGCAAATGTATATTTGGTGGGAAATACTATGATCGATACACAAAAAAAATATTTACAACAAGCATTGGACACCATGTATCATGAAACATTAGGGGTTAAATCAAAAGAGTATGTGTTAATCACGTTACATAGACCAAGTAATGTAGACGATATGGATAAACTTAAGGAAATATTCGACGAATTGGAAGAATTAAGTAAAACAGAAAAAATAGTGTATCCTATTCATCCGCGCACTAAAAATAAATTAGAAACACTGGGTTATTTTAAAAGAATTCAAGAAAATACGAACATTATATTAGATAATCCATTGGGTTATTTGGAATTCACATGTTTGATGGCTAATTGCAAATATTTGATCACGGATAGTGGAGGATTGCAAGAAGAAAGCACTGCGTTAGATATTCCATGTTTCACTTTGCGCGAGAATACAGAACGCCCGTCAACGTTGATTGAAAATCAAGGGACAAATAAATTGATACGTAAAATTAGTGAAATCGAGTTGAAAAAATGTAATGGAAATATGAAATTATGGGATGGGAATGCGAGCACATGCATATTATATATATTGCATACAATATATAGAACGCTACTATCGAGAAAACGTGATTCTTATATAACAATTGAAAATATAAATTTAAATCTGCTCTTGAACAGAAACCCCATTTGTATTAACAACGACGATTCCTATGAGTTTTTACATACAAAACGAATTGTAATTACAGGCGGATGCGGTTCGATCGGTAGTGAAATTATTAGACAATTATTACATATGAATATTCAGAATTTAATTATAATTGATAATAGCGAATATAGTATATTCACTGTTAAGAATGAGATTAACAAATTATTTCCGAATAACAAAATAAAATGGTATTTACGTGATATAACTAATTTCGAAAGATTATTATATATTTTTGAAGAAAATCGCCCACACATTATATTTCATGCGGCTGCATATAAACACGTTCCGATATTGGAAGACCATCCACACGAAGCAATAACAGTGAATATTATTGGTACAAAGAATATTGCAGATATCGCAATACGATTCGACGTCGAGAAATTTTTGTTTGTATCAACAGACAAGGCGGTGAACCCGACAAATGTAATGGGAACAAGCAAACGCATTTCAGAACTGTATCTACACCATTTAAACAAACTAAACAAAACAGAATTTGTTATAACGAGATTTGGAAATGTATTAGGGTCATCCGGATCAGTAATACCGACATTTATCCAGAGTATTAATGAAAATCGTAATCTCCAGATTACACATGCGGAAATTATTCGATATTTTATGTCTATACCTGAAGCGGCGCAATTGGTAATTAAGGCAATTGCAATAGGTAAGGGTGGTCAAATTTTATTATTTGATATGGGGAAACCTGTTAAAATTATAGATTTAGCAAGAAACTTACTTAATATGACGTCAAATACAAATATTTCAATTGAAATCGTTGGACTGCGCAGGGGTGAAAAATTATACGAGGAATTATTATGTAAACAAGAAGATATAATACCAACAACCGATGCACAAATAATGTTACTAAAAAATAATATGCATAGCGAAATAATAGACTTTATTAATTTGTATAATGAATTAATACAAAACTATGAAAAAATGAGTTCAATCCAATTAAAAAGATCGTTGAAAAATATTGTAAACGAATATGTATATAATGAATAAATCATGGCCTCAAATAAATGATAAAATGATTACATCCGTTTCGGATGTATTAAAATCTGGAAAATTAAATCAATGGAATAATCCGGCAATTAAAGAGTTTGAAACGAAATTTGCAAAACATATTGGTTGTAATTATGCAGTAGCGGTATTTAACGGAACAGTAGCGTTGGAACTTTGTTTGAAGGCTCTTGGTTTGAAGGATGGTGATGAAGTCATAGTGACATCAAGAACGTTTTTGGCGTCAGCGTCTTGCTGTGCATGGTATGGAATTAAACCCGTATTTGTTGATGTTGATGAGAACAGTCAAAATATCACTTTGGAGACAATTAAATCTGGAATAACCAGTAAAACAAGGGCTGTAATTTTGGTCCATCTAGCAGGATGGCCATGTGACTTGGAAGAAATATGTAGATATTGTCGAGAAAAGGGGATATACACCATAGAAGATTGCGCGCAATCCCATGGTGCGAAATATAAGGGGAAACATGTAGGCACTTGGGGGGATATTAACGCCTGGTCATTTTGCCAAGATAAGATTATAACGACTGGTGGTGAAGGTGGTATGGTGACTATGAATTGCCCGCATTTGTATAAATTATCATGGTCATTAAAAGACCATGGTAAGGGGTATGATACAGTTTTTAACAAAACGCACCCACACGGCTTTAGATGGTTACATGAAAATATAGGAACTAATTGGAGAATGTTACCGATCCAAGCGGTAATTGGAACTCACGCATTAGATGAATTGGACGATTGGGTTTCGCATCGCACTCATATTGCTAATATATATAATGCTGCACTTAGCGGTATTGATGGGGTTAGATTAACATTACCACCATCCCATATAACGCACGCTTATTACAAATACTATTTTTTTATTGATCCGGCAAATTTCAAGGTCTCGCGCAATGAACTACTATTAATAATTGAGAATGCGGGGATATTTACCCAACCTGGATCGTGTGGTGAAGTATACAAAGAAAAAGCTCTCGCACATCTTGCCCCAGAATTTGACCTGCCTGTCGCAAAACGACTGTTTGATACAGCAATTTTATTATTATGCGATCCAACAATTACAGAGGAAACTGCTATCGGGAATGCGCAAAAGATTAAAAATATCTTATTAGATATTATAGTATGAAATCGATCATAATTTTTGGCGCAGGAGGTCATACAAAAGTGATTATAGATTTAATTAACGAATTAAATCAATATACAATTATTGGTATATATGATGATAATAAGGAGGGATGTTTTGAAGGTGTATCAATTATTGGAAAAATCGACGATAATATAATTAAGACTTCAGATGAATATATTATTGGAATTGGTAGCGATATAATACGAAAGCGAATATACGAGAGATTTTATAATCTGCCGTGGGCAACGTTAATACATCCGAGAAGTATCGTTTCGAAGAACGCAGTTATAAATAGTGGATCAGTTGTGTTTGCGGGCGCTGTTATACAGACAGGTGTTAATATCGGAAAGCAGTGTATTGTTAATACAAATTGTAATATTGATCACGAAAGCATTGTTAATAATTTTACATCCATCTGTCCGGGCGTAACTATCTGCGGAAATGTTATTATTGGTGAACTCACATTTGTTGGCGCAAATTCAACTATTATACAAGGTAAATCGATTGGAAAAAATTGTATTATTGGTGCAGGTACCGTGGTGATACAAAATATTAATGACTATTGTAAAGTAGTCGGAAACCCATCGCGAAATATATAATATATTATCATTTACATCATATCTAACGACAATTCACTTCGGTTTGAAACATCACACTGCAACCTCTTTCCTATAAATTCATCAAATCTCGATGCACAAATACCAGAATTAGGTCTCAATGCAATCAAATCATTTTCGGTAATTATTTCCCCTACCTGCATATCTCTATTAAAATAAAGAGATCTTCGGGCAACCGATTTTGTATTTAATTCTGCATCTCTACATTTTTTATGTCCATCACCCAAAATAGTTTCACATTCTCGAATTAAAGACACGAACTCGGTTAATTCATTTGGATTGAGCGAGGCCTTATGATCTGGACCATCCATATTTTTATCTATTGTGAAATGTTTTTCAATATAGGTTGCTCCAAGACAAACCGCATATAATGACGCTTTATAATCAACAGTATGATCTGAAAACCCAACATCGACCCTGCATTTTTCACGCATTGTATGAATCGATTTTAAATTTAAATCAACGTTTTGTGTCGGATAACAAGATACACAATGTAACAACACAACGTCAACACAACCATTATTTTTGAGATATTTTACACTGTTTTCAACCTCTTCCATCGAACCCATACCCGTGGACAAAATTACCCTTTTCCCGAATGATGCGACCCTCTTTAATAATGGAAAATTTGTTAGATCGCCCGAACCAATTTTAAATGTATGCACATCAATACTATTTAAAAAATTAGCGCTTTTCAAATCAAATGGTGTCGATATAAATTCGATTTTTTTTTCAACACATCTATCACGAATTTGGCGAAATTCGTCATACGACAACTCTAATTTTTGTAACATCGATAATTGAGTATCGTTATTTTTAGTATTCATAACTTGATAGTCTGCCTTTTTAGCTATCGGAGCAGCTAAATCGCCGCTGATAAACGTTTGAAACTTTACACCATCGGCGCCCGATTTTACTGCGATATCAATCAGTTCTAATGCTAAATCGATTGAACCGTTATGATTCACGCCGACTTCTGCAAGCACATACACCATTATAGAATAGTTTTATATATTATTTTTGTCGGTATAATGTATGAAGTGATCGGTAGCCGAAGCCGAATGTGAGTCACTGAAAACTCCTACGACAATGCTACGCACGTCTAGGGAGTTCACTCGGGAAACTTCGGCTGTCGCCTGCGTTTCCCTCCACACACACATAAATAAATGAAGTAATTATATTCTGATATAATATAGGATGAAAACTATTTGCGTTATAACTGGAACAAGAGCCGAATATGGACTATTAAAGGGTATTATTTCCGATATACACAAGTCGCCAGATTTTAAGCTACTGTTACTAGTCACAGGAAGTCACTTAGAGGAAAAATACGGAAATACGTATAAAACGATTGAAGCTGATGGGTTTACAATTGATGAAAAAATACCCATGGATTTAAATAGTGATTCTTCGACGGGTATATTACATTCTATGTCGAAAGAAATGATGGGTCTAGCCTATTGTTTTGAAAAATATCATATTGATTTACTATTAATATTAGGTGATAGATATGAAATGTTAGTTGCGGCTCAAGTAGCATTGATTAATAATATAGACATCGCGCATTTATGTGGAGGAGATGTTACACGAGGGGCGTATGATGACGCCATCCGCCATTCCATTACTAAAATGTCTAAGTATCATTTTGTTACATGTCAGAGTTCATACGATAATATTATTAATATGGGAGAAAATCCAGAAGATGTTCATTTGGTTGGAAATCCTGGATTGCATGATATAGTTACATTTTCTGCTATGGAAGAAGACCTTTTTTACCAGAAAATAGATGTTATAAAACGAAAACGTTTAATTCTCGTAGTAAATCATCCTGAAACATTATTATCATTCGATGATAATAAGGAACATATGAATATTTTATGTAATTCGTTAAAAAATATCAGTGACTTTGAAAATACAAACATTATATTTATTCATTCAAACGCAGACAATTGTAATCGGCACATTTTTGAAAAAATAAATACAATGGTTCATAAATATACAAATGTTTATGCATTTACATCATTAGATCGAAATTTGTATCTAAATATTCTACATTATTGCAGTTGTTTTATCGGTAATTCTTCAAGTGGTATATATGAGGTACCACTATTTAAGAAGGTGACCTTTAATCTGGGTAAACGTCAGGATGGTAGAGAATGTGGTAATTCAGTTATTCATTTAGATTATAATAAGAATTTGATTATATCACAATTAAATTATTTACCAGTAATTCATGATATTTCGTATCCATATGAAACAAGTAATGCAAGTAAAGAAATAGTAAAAATACTTCAAGCAAATCTATAATATGTATGATATATTCATTTTATTATTACATAAATTTATTGTATTATATATATAATGATTGAAGCATCTGATACTATCAATACAAATAGTAGCGCTTCGAATATGGAGCGAACGGAAGCGTTAGACGAGGATAGCGACCGAAACGCGAACGTGAGTGAAGTGAACATAAGTAGTCAAATCACCTACACAAAAGAAGATCTTGAATATATACAGGACCAAAAAAAACAAAACATAGAAATACTAAAATCATATTTAACAACCGTCAATTTTTATGGAGTCTACGAAGATGGGAATAAATATAAATCAATTGGAACCATTAATAAATTAAAAAAGAATACATTAAAAATGCTCGGTAGATATGAAACATCAACTGATGCAGCACTTATATACGACCAACACGTTATACAAAATCGTAATAATCGACTAACCGTGGAAAAATTGGACTCCGACAAATTGAACTTCCCTCACATAAGTAAATTCGTTGCTCGTTCCATTTATAACAATGATTCAGAATTCTTTACCCAATCGATAATAACAATTGATTCAAAAATTACAAGTTATGTAAATAAAATAAACGAACTAAGAAATTTAAATCAAACGGAACAAATAAAACAAAAAATAAATCGATATGGAAAACTGAATCAAAAAGAAAAAATTAACAAAAAATGCATAATTGAAAATAAAAAACTATCGCAATCGATAATAACAATCAATTCAAATATAGAAGGTCATACAAATATAATAAACGAACTAAGAAAATTAAATCAAACCGAAGAAATAAACCAAAAAATAAATCATTATATCGAACAGAAAAAAATAGAAGAGAATCAATTAATAATACTAACACATAAAATGAACGATCTGGAATTAGAACGAATAAAATACTATATACAATCGATTAAACGTTCCGAAAATCATACACAAAACCAATTGGTATTGGACGAAATTAATAAATTAGAAGAAATTAATAAATTAGAAGAAATTAATAAATTAGATAGAATACAAAAAGTAGAAGAACTTGAAAAATTGAAGGAAATTAATTCTAAAAAAAGATGTTTTATAATAGGAAACGGTCCCAGTTTGAAAGAAATCGATTTATCATTGTTAAAAAATGAAGTAACAATTGGTAGTAATTATTTAATGAATGGTTTGGCCGAGGCCAAAAGTAATTTTTTCCCAACAATTTTATGTAGTGGAGATGGAACATGCACCGAAAAAATTATAAATAAAGACAATATTCATTTAATTAATACCAATACCATTTTAATAACACATCCATCTAGTTGTATATTCAGAAAGGTCGATGCAGATAATACACCATATTATTCAAATTTAAAACAAAACGAAATCGACTATTTTTTTATCAAACATTTCGATGAATTTAGCCTAAGCAAACAATTTATATCATCCTATGATTTTATGATTAATCGGAATTCATACTGTATAATTTATCGAAATGTTGTTTCTATGATTGGTATGTTAATTGCAGAAAAGCTTGGATTTAAAGAAATATATTTACTCGGTTGTGATATGAATAATTTCACCAATCATTTTTATAATTATAAATCACATACACGCTTTAATCTTGACCCATTATCAACGTTTGATTATAGTGTCGAAGGGTATGAGTCGGTATATAAAGCTTTCGGATTACGAAAAACGGAATTTGATGAAAAAAATATTAACGTTTATAACTGTAGTAAAAATTCATCACTTACCATGTTTGAAAAAGTAGATTTCAATAATGTAATAAAACGAACCGCAATCGAAGATTAGCGACTGAACTCCGCGAACATGTGAATCATTGTCGCAGGGGGGTGAACCCTTCTACTTTTTTATTAATAACATGAAAATTGGATTTACATATGGTTCCGCAATTTCCTTAGAATTACGATCAGTAAACAAAGAAATTATATTAGTCAATAGTGGAGAAAAAACAAATAAATTATTTGATTTCGATAAATATTCGTTTAAAATTGCATATAATAAAGCGCAAATTATAAGTCATATGAAAACACCTACTACACAAAATAATATCCAAAAGTTAATGAGCGAAAATGCTGCTGAAAATATTATCAAATATTTAAATATCAATATGAATTAAAATAATATGATTGTGCGTTTTTTGTAAATTTTAATATAGTATGCTATAATATATAATGGATAAATCACATATTATAAATTATCTTGGAATTATACCGGCACGGTCAGGTTCGGTTGGTATAAAAAATAAAAATATATATAAAATCAAGGATAAAGAACTGTTTCGATATACATTAGAACCTGCAGTTCAATCAAAGATAGATAAAATATTTTTTTCAACAGACAGTCAATTGTATTTATCTTTGTATAAAAAATACTGTGATAAAAATAAGGATGTTACAGAAAATTATATACGACCATTAAATATATCCGGAAGCGGTTCTTTGTTTGAAGAATATATAAAAGATTGCCTAGCGTATTTAAATACCAAAAATTATACGGTATTAAATATTGTTATTTTGCAACCAACCTCATTATTTAGAACCCCGATACAAATAAACGAAGTAATTGGCTTGCACCAGCAAAACAAAAATAATATTAAATCGGTGTCTACCACACTACAAGACCCCTATAATATGATGTATGAAAATAAAGATATGGTGATTAATCATAGTTACAGGAATAGACAAGAACACAAACCTACTTATATATTAAATGGTGCATATTTTATCTTTTCTGTTGAAAATTTTGATAATCATATAAAAAATTATGATATATATGAAATGAGCACTCTTGAAGGTTTCGATTTAGATAATGAATCGGATTTATACATAATCGAGAGAATCCTATAATTATTTTCGACGACGATGTAAAAATATCATAGTCGTGATATTTTACATATTTAATTGTATTATTTGTAAAATACAATTAACTGTTCTATTTGCCGATTCGCGTGAAATTACTAAGGGTTTATTAAGTAATCGGAAATAATTCCTCTCCAAACGAGCTCTGTATCGCATCAAATAATATTTTATGTGACTGACGCCCCATATCATATCTGCATAATGTTGTATCTTTATTCAATAAGAGGTTTTTGTATTCGCTTTCAAAATAAACTGAAGTATGTAAAAAATCTTTGGAAAATTCTGAAACTAAAACATCGTCTTCATAATAAGAAAATAATATTTGATTGGACACCTTTATAACGAGTTTGTGTTTATTTTCGGTGAAAATAATATTAAGTTTGTCGTCATTATCGGAACAAGATATACAAATATCGTCATTATACAACTGACCATATATTTCTTTAAAACTATTACGTTTTGAATCAATAATATCAGACGTTTGGTTAAACGTGAATGAAAAATCCTTTTTAAAATGTAACAAAAATACAATGAAATGAATACTGTTACACATTAATCCCCATTTTCCACCAGTTATATTTATTTTAGGGTCTTTAAATAAATTAAAATATTCATTTTCATAAACATACCTTGCGTGGGTTGATATAAATGTGTTACAATTTTTAAATTTTTTAATTAATTCATCGTATTCTTTAAATTGCCGCATACTTTGAAAAGTAACCTTTTCTAAAATCATATTAGAAACATATTTTATTTTATCATTTCCGATTATGCGTTTGATGAGCATTAATCGAACATCCGAGCATGTCGCAATTGTACAAACATCGAAATAAGGTTCTACTATATCATTTACATCTTTGTAAAATTCAACATCTACGCGTTCACACCCTTTAATATAATCCCTTGCTTTGTTTATATTATCGTCATTTAATTCAACAATGTGCATTTTTAATGGTAAATTTGTATTTGCAAACGCGTTTAAGTGACGAAATCCGATATTACCACAACCAATCAACAATACATTATAAAAATCCGGATTTTGACCTATCATTTTATGAAAAATAAGTTGATTGTCGTATTGTCTTTCAATTGTAAGTAAGTCTTGTTTATTCGTCATAAACGATTTTATTTGATTATAGTAACCCGGTTTGTAATCAGTATCTATTTGATTTTTTGGTATTATTTCTTCAGACCTGTCTAGATTTATTATTTTTAATTCTTCTAATGGCTGATACGACAAAATTTTTCCAGATTCTAAATGTAAATCCATTTTCCATTTACCACTTTTAGACCAATCGCCATTATATTCAAATTGAATGTTCTTTTCAGTAATACCATTACCTTTAAAAATACACCCTTTTTTATGATATTCCAGTTCACCGTAACCATCAACCTCTAGCACATTCAATTTTTCAGGCATACCTGTTAAAAAAAAGGCAAGATCAACAACATGGGTAGTCATATTTAAAAACCATGATTGCATAATTTCGTTTGACTTTATTTTCGCAATATCATCTAATTTATATTCATTAATCGTTAATTTTAATTCTTTAATTGGATCGTTGATTGTTATTTCTTTTCCGTTTATGACCGAACTTAGGAAACGACGGTTATATGCTATAAAAATATGTATATGGTTTTTTATCGAAATAATATCTTTCATTTGATATGTATTTAAGCAACCCGGTTTTTCTACAAAAATATTCTGTATTCCTTTACACTGTTCGATGCAAATTTTTAAATGATTGTATAAAAATTCGATAGGAGTAGCGATTATTACATTTTCATATGTTTTCCTAAAATCAAAATTTTCAAACCCCCCACAATAACAATGTTGGTTATACTTATTTGAAATAAACTGCGACTTAGTCTTCGTATTCCCGATAATTTCAAATTCAACCTTTTGGTCCCCTAAGCATTTCATATACTCTTCCGCGATCAAACCTGTTCCAATTATTAAGAACATATGTATATATTATATATATTAATTTATGTCCAAATTGAATCTAGTATGTTTTTTAAAAGCGTCGTTTTGGCGCTTTGAATGGGATGAATTAACTTCACTTCTTAAAACGAAATATAATGTTTGTGTTGTAAATACCGTTCAAGGTGTTCTAGACAGGTTAGACCAAACAGATTGTTTAATTGTATCAACAGAAGCAATAAATATACTCATTTCCATGCATGATATAAATCCGGATTTGCTTTATTCGATTAAATTAATCGTTATTCGTACTTTTGATAGTTATGATGTATCTCATTTGGTTGAAACAACTGTTTATAAAAACAATATATATTTGGGAAACGTTTTTATGACCTTAAATGGTTTAATATTTGATCAACATCATAATATTACACTTAGAACACATAGAAAATATCTAACTTCTTTAAATGAATTGGGTAATATCGAATTAATGCCTATATTTAAATATAGTATGAAACCAAAATTAACAAGGGTTGAGTTTTATACAAAATATGGTCTTGATCAATCTAAAGGTATAATAACGTTTTTCTTAGCATTTCCAAAAAATTATATTTTTCCAACTATACCTTTGTTTAATCAAGACATAGAAACTTATATTTGTAACAACCATGCGTTTTTAGACACGATGGTACAAATATTACAAAAACAGTATAATGTTGTATTTAAGTGTCACCCTATACATGGTATGGCGTTTAATCCGTTTGTAAGTGGAAAAAAATGGGGCACTACTTGTTCTAAAAGAAGTGCGGTTTCATTGAGTATAATGAAACCAATTATTGATAAATATACATTTATCAATGTAGCAGATGGTCATGATTTGAACATATTTACAGATATGGGTATTTTACCGAATCGGTCGTCGTTTGGGATCAATAATTATTTGTGGAATATTCCACTATTATATATCTCAAACAAAAATAAATTTTTAGAAAAACAGTTTTTATTTGATTTACAATCAAGGTTTTCTCTCGATTTGGTATGTTATGGTGAATTTACAACCATCGAAGAATTAGAGACAACCCCTGATACTATTTTAAATGAATTTATAAATAAATTCAAAAATAAACCGGATTTCGCACATAAAACAGATAATGTTTTATATGGGAATACATATGATTATGATATAACAATATGGTCTGAGTATATTGATAAAATAATGAAAAACAAGTTGACTGATCACACATGAATGTTTTGATAATTTATTCCAGTATATCATATAATCCAACGTGTTTAATCATATTCGTCCAGTTTCTTTCTTGTTTTACAAAATTATATCCCTTTTCTAATAGTTGTTCGTCATAACCGTTTCCAATTATATGTAACACTTTATCATTAAAATCATCAAAATTATCTCTTTCAAATAGCATACAATTTTTACCATTTTCTGCAATTTTATTTAAACAAAGACAATCAGACATCAACAATGGTATTTTTAACGCCATTGGTTCAAACGGTTTTAATGGCGATACTATATTCGTTACCGGCAGATCTAATCGTGGTATAATATATAAATCAAAGTTAGAAATTATTTCTCTTACCTTTTCGTGTGGAACTTTATTAATATGTTTTACAAATGGTTTATTTATAGCATCTGTAAACACTGATACTTTCATATTGGTTTGTTCGAGTAATATCGGTTGAATATTTCCTAAAATATGAAATTCAATGTTTAAACCGTATTTTTGTATTAATTTTTCAATTGCAAAGATTGATTCAGATATCCCTTCATAATAGACAATACTACCGCTATATCCAATTATAAACGGCGAACTTTCTAACCTTATTCTTTCATTTTTAGTATTTAAATCATTATCAATATTAAAATTATTACAATTATAAAATATTGGTTGATTAACTTTCAGTGCGCTTCTATTCAAGTCATTACTATTCGTATTTAATAAATTATATATATTAAATTCATTTAAACTAGTTAAAATCGACCCCCTTCTACTAGGGTCGTCGGAGTTCAATGGCTCACCTTCGCAATCGACTACAGATCGCATCAAATTGCTGTTTGCATATAGATACAGTTCGTCGGTTATATATAACGTAGTTGTGCAATTTTTAATACACTCTAATTCACGCGTTAAATCTGAATTATAACGGTCTATATTATAGTTTTTATCTAGCACATTTTTATCTACTTTATGTTTGGTATAATATAAGGTTCTAGATATTCCAGTAAGTTGCCACATACCTCTAACCTCATAAATAGATTTTAAATTATACATATTACAAAAATTAATTATTGGTTCTGCATTTGAATAAGAAGATGCTACATGAAATGTTTTTATTTGAAATAACTCGGTTAAAAATCGCAAAATTCTATTATAATTTTTTTTGATTAGAACTGGTAATGTTATATAATACACATTATCTATTTTATTCACATATTTATTAATAACATGGATTGAATATGGATAACCTAATCGGTGAACGCCAATATACATCTTATCGGTATATACATTATTAAATGTATTCATAATATTATGCCCTCGAACTGCATAACCTCCATTATCATACGGCATACCATTATGAAGAATATATGGGATTATTTGAACGTTATTTTTATAAATTGCAATAATTTCTTTGAAAAATGAAAAAAATGTTGATTCGCAGTTTTTAAACTCTAATAGAAATTTATAAGTCAGTTCATTGTATTTTGGAATAAACGGTAAATACATTTTATTATATATTAAATATTCATTCACTTTCGTGTTAGTTTCTCCGTTATTGTCCAGAACGCTAGCGTTCTCTTTGTTCGTGTATGTGTTCTGTGTCTGCAATATAGCGTTTCGATCCGTCGCATATTCTAAATTATTTTTCCGCAAACATATTCCAATATCACTTGTTTCTATTTCATAACAACGATCCCGATGACTCAAAATATGTTTAAAAGTAACTCCGTCCACGCCTTTCTTAATATATTCATTCATTGTTTCTGTAAATTTAGTATCACCCGTAATCTGTCTATATACTATATTGAAGACAACGTTCGGTAATTTTTTATGTAATTTTTTAAACTCCTCAATAATTTCTATAATATTTTCTTCATCACACAATATTCCACAAAAAATCAAACGAATTTCATCATCGGTTCTTTTCGGTGTTTTAAAATCGTATTTGTATGTTAACGGTTCAATTATATCTATTTTATCGGCGATTATACCTGTTTCAATATATTTTGTGTATAACTCTTTGCTGGGGGTGATAATAGAATGAAACTTATTTTTCATTAATGCAATTCCATCAATATCAATATCTAATCCATAAAAACAAGTTTTGTGAAGAAATGAACATGTTCGCAAATCATCCAATATTTCATGATTGGATATAAGAAACCCATCGTTTGTATGTTGAAGTTCGTTCATTTTAAAAATTAAGTTGTTATTATCATTACATTTAATTAATGTATATGAGTTCGATCGAAAATTATCAATAAATGAAGATTGTATATAATAAGTTGATAACAATGTTATGTAAATATTATGATCCATAAGTTGGTTTATCAAATTATATAAAATGGTTGTGTCTCCTCCAGTATATGATAAATTTGAATTCGAACATACCGCAACATTTTGAATATTTGTATACGAATTGAATATATCCATCACCGAAGGTGGTTTGCTAAACTCAGCGGGCGCTCGCCGAAAGAGTTTATGTAATATACATTTTGCACCGCCGATGCGATTATCACATATCGCACATTTCTGTTTGTTAATTAAATTTGATAATTTCTCTCTCCACTGTTTGTTGATATTCTCGTCGGTTGAAATGGATGCATCAATTTTAACAGACAAATGTGTCTCTTTATCGGTTTTCCGATTTTCCTTATAGCCAAATTCACACCAATGTCGGAAGCAATGCCATTCTCCAATTTTTTCTCCGCGTTTACGTTCTGTAAATACATCTGGATTCAATTCATCGTATTTTTTCCAATCAAAATCATAAACATATGGTTTATTTGTTCCTAATATAAACTTCCTTCTTCTCTCCTTTATACCATGGTTTAAATAATGAATTGTAGCATCTGCGCATGTAACATCCCCATTTATCTGAAATTGCCGTTGTATATAAGGGTTGTTCCGAATATAACGTTTCCAATCGAATACTGCCGGGGTCTTCGATTGGACTAATATAAACGACTCCCGAATTGCATGATCTATGCATTTATCCGCGTCACATAAGTCATATTTTTCTCCATATGCATCCCATATATGGGAAAACATATTTTTAAGTGAAATCTTATTTCCGTTCGACGGTTTTAAATCACACATTATATACAGTATATAATATAAAAATTATTACATTCGTCGGATATAGTTGAATGATTTTAAAGCAATCCATAGCCGAATGCGAAGGTAAGAGTAATCTAAAATGTTTGGGGTATGGGAAGTATTGTATCGTGAGTTTAAATATTTGTTCTTCGCCTAGATAGTAACTGATTTAATCTCCAATATTCTCTATGTACATGGAACACTTCGGTTCCCATATACCGACGCTCCAAAATAAGGGCTTTGGAGCGTCAAATGTGTCGATCAACAAATAAATTTCGTCAGAGTTCGCTTTGAAAAAATCGACTGTCGTCTTCGTTGTTTGCTATGAAAACCGCAGGTCTCTTTGTTTTACCTATGTTTTCATCCATATGTTCCGTGATAAAATTGCATATCAAATTATTATTCTTCTTTAATTTCATATTCATATGATCATCTCGCATAATATTACGCTCGGTTATAGTCGCTTCTAATACCTTACAATGACTCCCATTGCGCTTCATGTGATTGAGTAAAGCATTTGTATCTTTCGGGAAGCAATGTCCACCATAACTTAATTTTCCGTCAGCGCCGGGAACGTTAGTATGCATGGGATTAATCCATTTATTCTTCAACATTAACTCCTTAATTATATTGTAATCACATCCCATTTTATCGCATAGTAAATACAATTCATTGAAAAATTGAATCTTGACCGAATAAAAAGAATTAACAAAAATTTTCATCGATTCTGATTCAGTGCATGAGCATCTTGATATTTCGGCATCAGGGTAATGTGATCTGTAAAAATGTTCCAATATATCGACATCGTTATCTGATATATTTGAACCCTTTCCTAATACAATGTGTTTTTGGTTGTGGAAATCTTCAAACGCGGTTGCTGTGGTTAAAAACTCTGGATTGTGTATAAACTTTAATGTAGGATATGTTTCAATTAATCCCTCCGTCGTCATGGGCTCAACTGTGCTTTTTATCACAACGAGCCCTTTATATTCAGAATTTGCTAGATCGGTGCATACCTCGTGAATGCATGAGATATCATAAGACATTTTGTCTTCGTCAAAAATTGTAGGGAGTGCTAAAAACACGATATCTCCTTTTAAACAGTCTTTGAAACTGTCCGTTCCATTTTTATATTTATCATACCCTATAACAAATGTTCTCTTTAATTCAAAACTTTTTTTCATCGACTCGCCCACAAATCCTAGACCAATTATTGATACATTTACCATTATATATATGATTATATATATATAATGGTAAATTTTGAACTATGCACGATGCGAGATGTCACCGAATGAGTTTTATTCAAATACAATCGTGCAATCGATGCAATATTTACTCTCAAAAAACCCGTGATAACTATGTAATTTATGTATGCATTTATCGCAGAAAAAATCATCGCAAATTACACATACATGTTTCTCCTTGTATTCTGTGCTGCTACAACATTGACTACATATTCTTTCCGGTTTTATTGTTTCTGGCTGTTTTGAATCCATTTCATATTATAGTCGCATGTTTTATTCCACCGTTACGACTTTCGCTAAATTGCGCGGCATATCCGGGTTCAATCCTCGCGATAATGATAGTTCATACGAAAGTAACTGTAGCGGGATAATGGTTAATAAATCTCGATACGTTTTATTCAACGGTATTTTAACATGATTCAGCTTATCACATTTCGAATTGTCCGTTATCATAATTACAGTCGCATGTCTCGATCGTATCTCTTCATATGCATTCATCGATTTCGCATAATGCTCGTCGTCGGGCGCGATCAACACCACTGGGAAATTTGGTTCCAATAGCGCAAATGGTCCATGCTTTAAACTGCTTGTGGAATATCCCTCCGCATGAATATAAGATATTTCCTTAATTTTCAATGCTCCTTCTCGCGCAATACTCTCGCATTTTCCTTTTCCCAATAAAAAACAACTTTTACGGTCTTTAAATAAGGGAACAATTTCATCACGTATAATCGATTCGGTCGTTTGTATTGTTTTTTCAATGTCCATATGTAATGCACGCAAATCGCGTAACATTGCTTTTCTCTTTAATTCATATATCCCCTTTACTTGAGCAAACCAAATAGCGATCATGGATAAGATAATCACTTGCGACGTATACGCTTTCGTGCTCGCAACCGCAACTTCGCGTCCCGCGTTTAAATAGCATCCACAATGCACTTCACGTGCTATCAATGAATCTACCACGTTTACGACGCCTATCATAAAGAGATCTTTGTCGTGGGCGATCTGTATGCATCTATGCAAATCCTTTGTTTCGCCAGATTGTGATAATAATATCAATCCAGTTTTTCCCATTTTGGGAATATCCGCCTCTCCGAATTCTGCGCCATCAAACAGTTGCACACTATTGAACCCTCCAATCTCCTTCAAGTAATGGACTCCAATCATTCCTGCGTGAAATGACGTTCCACATCCTAATAAAATAATATTATCTAACTGTTTTAATTCGGATTCTCGCTCGTTCAATCCTCCCAATTTCACCTCATTATTCGACAATAAACGCCCACCTAAACTAATCGCACGCAGCGACGAATCGATTTGTTCATGTATCTCTTTGATCGTCCAATGCGGGTAAGGCGCTGGTGTTAAAGTAGAATTCACATTTAATGCGGATTTCGCACTATAAACATCTCGCGTGTTCATCTGTATGTTCCCATCTATTGTGCGGCTTAAAATGCAAATATCATGATTATTTAATACAATATATTTTCCAAACTGGTTGCAAAACCCACTCTGTTCACTTGTAACCATCGCACGATTTTCGTCCACACCTACCAAAAGAGGGCTCCCGTGACGCGTGCAATACAATTTATTCGGTTCGTGCTTATAGAGAACCGCGATTCCCCAGGTTCCCTTCAATTCTTGAATTGTCTTTTGAATCGCGCGTTCCACCTCACCATATTCTGCAAAATAAACAGATATTAGATTTACAATTACCTCGGTATCGGTTTGAGACTTTAATTCAATTCCCTTTTCATGTAAATCTCGCTTAATCTCCTGGTAATTCTCAATAATTCCATTATGAACTAATGAAAATAGCCCATCGTGGGATACGTGTGGGTGTGAATTTGTATCCGTCTTTGCGCCATGCGTCGCCCATCGTGTATGGCCTATACCAACGTGGCCCGCATTATAATGATTTTTAAACTCGGCTAGACGAGTTAGTGCTGACGTTGTATCACCCGATGCGAATTTATGTGTATATATTTCTCCATTTTCTATCACTGAAATTCCGGCCGAATCATATCCACGATTTTGTAATTGATACAAGCCCGCCAATATTTGCGAGAATGCATCCTCATTTCCAATAAATCCAGTTATTCCGCACATTATACTATGAGAAATAGCGAGATTTTATTGTATAGTAAATTAATAATTAGTACACTACTTTAAGTTGACGGTATCCTCAAATATTTTAATCTGAAATTTTACGCACGAAATCGGGAAACCTATTTGGATAAAAACGTAGGTTAAGTGACGTATACAAAAAATATCATCAAGCGGGTTTACCGAAATTACCGATTTTATTGTGAAATTGAGTCATAGTTAATGTATATTCTATATGGGATTTACGATTTCTTGGACATGCGTTAAATAATGTTCTATAAAAGCTGTAATCGCCGTATTGTTTATCCCCCCATCTAGACATTTGCTTCAACGAAGAATGAAAACATACAGACGCAGTGTCTATTTCACCTAAAACCAACTCTTTGTTCAAATTTTCTGGAAAAATCAATTTATCTGGTCTCAAAAATCGCCATGTGATTATTTGGTTTGATCCAATTTGTGAATTAAGCACCTCCAATACTCGCGTGTCTACAAGCATATCATCGTCATCTATAAATAATATATAACCATCGTTCACTTTATCCATTAATGCATTGCAATATAAATTGAACTTGTATTTTTCCTTACTATCTATGTGAATCGGAAAATACGTAATCGCCGGATGGCCTGCATACGCATTTAAATAGCTGATCGATTCTTCATTGTCGTAACAAATATACACATGATAATTTATATATGTCTGTTCCAGAATGCTGGTTATACATCGCTTAAATGATTCCGCACGATTGCTGGTTCGTATCAAAATCCGAAAATGTTTAGGTTTCGTGTCCGGAAACGCGCGAAGTGCGTCTCGTGCTTGTTGTAAATTACTCGCATATCTTTCGCGCATGTTTTCGGATGAATATGCGCGACCCTCTTTCATGCCGCACTGCATAAAATGCATAATAGCATCACGTTGTGTCGTAATACCACGCTTACCTAAATCTGTATATGTTTCTAAATAAAAATTATGATCAAATATATTTACCAAATTTAGCCCGGTATTCGATATGTGCTTATTTACCATATCTTCATAGGAACAATATCGCCCTTCCTTCCGTCCGATAGTCATATAATGTAACATCGCATCGCTTCGTGTAGTTATATTGTCCGCAGCCAAATCGGGGTATGTTTTCAAATAGAATTCGTGGTCAAATACAGATGGTTTATCCGCAATCGTCTCGTTTTTTTCTGTCCTTTTTGACGATTGTCGCATATTGAAAAACATAAATATTAAAATACCCTTCTACAATATATGTCGAATTTGGACGAAATAACCGAATTTTCCCACGTGAACACAAAAGATGTTAGTCAAAGTAATTTATCGGTTATTATTCTCGCAGGAGGGTTGGGTAAGCGAATGTGTTCGCCGTTGCCTAAAGTATTGCACAAGGTTCTTGGAAAACCCATGTTGGTTCATGTCTTGGAAAATGCGCTCACACTCTCGCCAAAGATGATTTACATCATCGTTGGTAAATATGAGACAGTTATTCGTAACACCTTGGAACAACATATGAATATTGATAATATTGTGTTTGTGAATCAACCGGAGGCTTTAGGCACAGGTCATGCAATTCAGTGTGCACGCCCACATCTTCTTAGTCAACCGGAAACAGACCGTGTCTTGATATTGTCGGGCGACGTCCCTCTGTTAAAATCTGCTACTATGAAGGAGGTCATGTCTCGAACAACTGAACCAGTTACAATTATGACTTCCACGTCGGAAGACCCTACCGGGTATGGGCGCATTATAAGAGATTCTAATGATACCTTTATTAAAATCGTGGAGGAAAAGGATTGCGATGACCAAGAACGTAAAATAAATGTTGTGAATGCGGGTGTATATGCTTTCCAAATTGGTTTATTGTGCAAGTATTTGCCTATGATATCAAATAATAATGCGCAAAACGAATATTATTTAACGGATTTATTTGAAATTGTTCGCGAGCATGAATCTATAGACATCGGAATGTTTCATTTACCAATTGAACAAGGTATCGAATTGATCGGAATTAACACAAAGGAACAATTGGAAGAACTGGAGGCAATATTGTTGTCGATGAAAAAATAGGCGATAGCCAAATAACTTACATGTATCGAGCCATCTCTGCCCCTTTGTGAACATATCCACATTTTTCATAAAAACCCACATTTTTTTCGTCGCAATCCAATATACATTTATAACATCCTTGGTTTTTGCCCATAGATGTTAAATAATCAATCAATATCTTTCCCAAGCCATATCCTCGGTAGTCTGTATGTACCACAATATCTTCAATGTGACCAACTTTTCCGTAATTTCGAATCAGTTTTTCTTCAACCAGTAATGTTCCGGATCCGATAACTCGTCTGGATTCACAATGTTCGACAACGAATATTTGATGATTTGGTCCAAGACTCTCTATAAAGGCTCTCGTTCTGCCCGAATCCATTCGTTCGGGGTCAATCTTGGTCAATTGACCGAGAAGTTCATAGTATGGTAGACCAACGTCATAGCATGCTAGAGGACGCACTATAAAAGTCGCATCCTTAATTTTATATTGGACCGCATTCAACCGTGTATTAATAAACGCCTCTATTTTTGAGTATACTTGTTCGACTATATCGTCGTTAACACTCTCGACGTATAAACGAACCACATTTTCGGTTCCCGATGCACGAACAAACGCGCGGCATGCGGGTGTCTGTGAAGAACATAATTTATTAATATATTCCTGCAAAAATATTGGTTCAATCAATTCGGATTCATCACCACATGTTCGAAACAGTGTCTTGTCCAAGACAGCACATTTACCTAATTTTGAAGGGTATTCGACGTATGTTTTTGCCCAATCTTGGACACTCCACTCCATTTCTTGGAGAATATATAGCGTCGCAAACAAATCCATCACCCCATCCCCAATTACCGGATGAAATAACTGGGATAATATGGTTAATTCGTCGATCGGACGACCAAATATAACATTTCCATGACCGTTTTGTTCAAAATACACACCGACGTCGTATTTCATGGCCTCGTGGTGCAAATGTTTCACACCAGTTGCGGTGCACACATACGAAACGTGTATATTTTCGGGAAACGTGAGTGATTTTACATAATCTAAACATGCCTTATTTGTGTATCCGGTGTAAACAAAACCGATAGTTATATCTTGGTCTCTCCTCGTATTAGCGAGATATTTCGACAAATAGGTCAGAACCAATGCTGCGATATAATCGCCATTAAATATGTTTAAACATCCATCACTTCCGCACAAGTAAAACACAATTCTATCAGCATCTCCATCAAAAGATGCACACAATTGATCTTGGATGGGAGGTGAAATTGTAGTATTAAGAACCGGTAATTTCTTATTTGTGCAAACAAAATCTGAACTACACGATGCATTTAACAGTGTAGGTTGAGTCCACTCAGCGTTTACTAGCGTTATGTTTGGATTCGCAATGTATCGCATTACTTTTGCACCAATTCCATTCGCACAATCCAAGACGCACCTTGTACTGATCAAATTAGATGCTCGCTGCGCATATTCCAAATAGGTCATATTTGGAGAAGATGTCGGTAAAGTTTCAAAACACTTATGTTCGCTCCAAACCGCATAATGAAGTTGCGGCGTTGTTACAAATTCATACACAGTGAATGGGAATTCGGGGTGAACCAAGAGAATACCTTGGACAATTTTCCGGCAAATTGTCGGGCTACTAAGGCGCGAGTCATAACCAATTCGAATATGTATGGGAATACTTCGTGTGTCGCCGACCGAGTTTGCTCCAAAAAACGCGGTTCGCTTTGCTTCACTTACAGTTTCATCGGAAGCAATATCATCCGTATTTATAACATCTTCCAAAAACTGTTCAATATCCGACGCAACCATGTCCCCGTGATCGTCCATGATTTTCACGCCATTATCGTCATGATGATTATGAGAAGCCGTTATCATTATCCCAAATGAAGAATTCCTATGAAACGCCAATTGAGCAACCGCAATACCGATTTTTTCGGCGATGGATTCAATTTTCGTATGATGATCGCGAAACCCGGAGGTGCCGTATCGCATTTTTTATATATTTCAATTGTATAATTATTCAATGTCTACAACGAAACCAGACATTACAATTATTGGTTTCGGGTGGGGTAGTATAGGATTTCTCCAAGACATAGACACCGATAAATATAATATAACCGTTATATCCGATAAGGATTCCTTTGTATACACACCCCTTTTAGCGCAAAATGTAAAGCATGCGCGCGCTTTAACTATTCCAATTTCTAAATTGAATAAACACATACATTACCAGAACGGACGTGTTAACGACGTGGACTTTCAGAATAACACGGTCATTACCGAAAATGGAGACAAGAAACAATTCGATTATATTATATTCGCACACGGGTCCGACGTCAATACTTTTGGAATACCCGGCGTAAAAGAAAATACATTGTGTCTAAAGACCGCAGAAGACAGCAAGCAGATATCTGATCGAATTTCAAAACTTCAGACGGGGGCATCTGTGGTCGTAATCGGCTGTGGTCTAGCAGGGACGGAATTAATTGGGACATTAATTGATTTTAATAATTTCAAGGTGATTGCTGTAGATGCACTCGATCGCCCACTACCAACATTTGATTCGAAATTATCACAACGGGTAATTGATCTATGGACAAAAGAGAATGCGACTCTACACCTTAAAAGCATGGTGTCCAAGATTCGAGAAAACTCGATTGAGATAAAGGATAAGACAAGTATCCCATTCGATTTAGCGATTTGGTGTGGAGGAATCAAAGCCAACGATCTAACTATGAAAATCAACCAACAATTGAAATTGGACTGTCCTCGCGGTATTCCTGTGAACGAACAGCTGCTTGTTCGTGGGACGAATAATATTTTTGCGATCGGAGACTGTGCATTCTCGGGTAATCCGCCGACGGCACAGGTGGCCTACCAGGAAGGCCAATTTTTAGCGAAGAGATTCAACGCTAACTTCCGTAATAATGCACACTTTACACCCAACGATAAAGGTCAAATTTGCTATATCGGGAAGAGTATAAGCGTTTATCAATCACCGATGTTTAGAGGGGGTGGTAATTTAGTATATTATTTCAACAATTTAGTTCATATATACAATTTTGGAAAGGTGTATATCAAGAGCACGTGGTAGTGCTTTCAGTGAAACTAAGGCACTCTTCGAAGTTCAGAGTGAACTTCGCGGACATATGAAGTATGGTCGCGGGTGTTCGCAGCTGCCCCCATATCGAATCGAGACAATTTAACTCCATATACTAATGCATATGGAGTTTGACCGCAATGGTGATATTTTTGGTAGTCGGAAAAGTATTAATACAGTGTATAATAAAATATGTCCAAGACCAAGCCTGTTGACTTTATGCGCCCAAAATTAATCGACGTAGTGGAATATGTTCGTGAAGTGCACGACTATAAAATAAAGACAAGACAATTTTTACAAAATACAGGTAAGCATATAATTCAGGAAAAGAACGGGCTTCTAATTTTAAAAGCAACGGTGTCCGGTTTAAAAAAATCAATGGATGTTACAAATACAATATTATTGATATCCAAACAAAATGATTGTCCTATCGAAAATTTTGAAATAGATACTGGAAAAATTGACGCGTATACATTTAGCAATATTGAAGAAGGCACCCGTAAAATTATTGAAATCGAATACATGACCGATGATATAATTTTTGAGGAAAAGAGAATGCGTAATATGGAGGTTAGCGACAAGTTTGTATCTCGCACATACGACCCGACAGACTGCATCGATGGTATTCCTACACAGCCACGCGATTTTGAGGAGTTGGATAATAGTCAGGTGTATTTAATTAATAAGTAACGGATGGACCACAAAATTACGCTTCGCCCCCACACTCATTTTCTTATTGAACTGCGTCCCATTGTTGAAGGAAGTTGATACTTTAGGATATATAAGATGATATCGTAAAATATTTAATAGCTATTTGGATGGAACTCCGTTAGCGAGTGCCGAAGAAGTTTGAGTATTTTCGCCTACGTTTTCGTCAAAATATCTAAGCTACATTTTCTGTAATTATAAATTTAGACATCATATTATATAATATTTCAAATGTGCGACTTTGATAATCTCGACAAACTAACTCCATGCTTAATTGAAGATACACAATGCGTCCGCAAAATGCATTCATATACAGTAAAAAAACTTCAATTCTTAGAATCAACGGGCGAACATACAATTTCAGAGATAGGGGGTTTTTTAATACAACGTGTTTTAGTATCTGGGTTAACCCATTCTAAAGATATTACCCAAAATATGATTCAATTCTTTAAACAAATAGATTGTCCTTTAGACGAAATTACTATCAACACTGGAGATATTAACAAATATTCTGGTTATGATATCGAATGTGGAACGCGCAAAATTATTCAAATTGATTATATGTTTGATGACGCGGTAACCGAGGAGAAAAAGCTTCGCCGAATTGAAATTGATGATAAATACCTGGAACGTCATTTTGATCCTACCGAGTGCTGCGATTCTCATCCGTGCGATCCTGAAGACTTTACAGTTAAGGGAACTAGCGCTGTATATCTAATTAACATTGGTAAATGCGGTTAAGCGAACCGAAGTGCATCTAAATTACACAATTTATTTGACGGTTCATTTAGCATAAAAAATTTTGAAATCTCAATTACAAGTTCATATTTGAAGTTGTATGTGAACAGAAGTGTTCAGGTCGCTCAAAACTTAAAACGGATGATAATATTGGCGATAGTAGACAATTTTAAATTGTGAACTCCTTCGGCTATCGCAAATAGATGACTTAACCTGGGAAACTCATCTGGTATGCAGTGCACTCTCGAAGGAGTTGACGTGTTAGTATTTCTGTGTTTTGCATAATAACAATTAATAATATATAATACCATTAATATGTTTTCAGACGAGTGTTATAGAGATAATTCCAACATTTCAGATAAAACATATTATCCTAATTTCAAAAAGAAAAAAATTTGCCCCTATAATGCAGATTATAATCCATTTGATATAATTGAAGATGCGGTCCATCGACGTAATCTGCATCCCGATGCACGCGTTGATCGATCCACCGTCGAAGGTACGGGTGTTCGAATGCAGTCTGATGGCGGTAGTCGAAAGAGTTTGGATGGAAACTCGATCGTATTCAACATATATCAAAAGGACGAGGGTCGAAAATCTTCAAATGAATTTCCAACGCAAACCAAAGGTAATTCTAGTGATTCACAGAATATTTACTTCAATATAACAAACAACACATATCCATCCGATCAAAAATATCACATAAAAAAATCTAAGCGAAGACGTGGTAAAAAATCTCGCTCTGATCGAGAATATTCAAATGAATCGCACATACATGAACCAGATGAATCGCAGACGCACGAACCTACCGAAGATTGCGAATATAAAGACGAATCTCACACAAATGAATCTACCGAAGATTGTGAACATAAAGACGACTTTTCAAAATTAATGAAACATTTATATAAAGATATCGGCGAACAACTTGAACAGATATTGAAGCATTACATTCAAGGTAGTGATGAACTAAATGATCTCATTAAATATGATACTTATGCAGATCTAGCCGATAAGCTATACGCATCTAGAGCAGAAAATAATGAACTATTTGAACAATTTAGATTAATTTTAATTGATGCTATAACTGGTGTTAAGAACAATAACGATCGTGAACAGGCATCTAAATATGCATATGAAAAACTGCTACAATTATACGAAAAATTAAAGTCTGAAAAAGATGAAGCGAATAATGCAATGAGTGTATCGGAATCATTAGATACAACTGGTATGGTTAAACCCGAAATCACCGAATACCTTAAACGTGGATATAAATTGGTTGACGAGAGGGGGTCTATTATTCCACTTAATATGGACGTAATCGCACAAATTCGAAATGAAATTGCATGTAATCGATTATTGGAC
>Ga0209353_10000103_pt1 | contig 48985 bp, 43 predicted proteins | sample LauGreSpBDMM15SD_2_FD_187561 | JGI IMG/M metagenome (GOLD analysis project Ga0209353, IMG submission 187561) | Freshwater lake microbial communities from Lake Michigan, USA - Sp13.BD.MM15.SD (SPAdes) (version 2) | ecosystem: Environmental > Aquatic > Freshwater > Lake | place: Lake Michigan... | reverse complement strand
CAGCACTTAACTGTGCTACACTGGTATTGTACGCTCCTACTGTTTTACCGTCTGCTCCTATGAGAGCAAGACTTACAGTGGCAGAACTTTCCATAACAGGCTCTGCTGTTTTAACCCATACCGTTGTGGTTACAGGGTTAGGGTAACAAATGAGTTGCAGCTTTGTATTTGTAAATGCAGGAACAATGCAACTACTCACAAATAAACCTGGCGTAGTAGCATTGTAGGTGTTTAACCCACTGTAAAGCTTGATACAAGACGAAGCGTCCAGTACCACCGGGCCAGAAAATGTAGGCGTGGTAGTTCCGGTATTGCCAACAGCACCAATACTAAATACGGTGCTGATTGGATTAACGTTTTGTGCACTAAGGCCTTGACAACATAGTAACACAAATACAAAACTAATTACCTGCAGTATAGACCGCTGTGATTGGTGTACCATTGTAGTTGTGTAAAATGATGAGATTAGTAGCTGTAATCGAAACAATCTTATAAGACTGCGTGGCAGGTGTGCCAGATGGATAGTTTACGTAGCGCTCAATAAGCTGCTCCGTGCTAGGCATATCCCATGATCCTACAAAACCATCACTGTCTTTGTATAGATTATTAGCACCAAAGGTTTTGTAATAACGCTTTTGGGCATAGTTTAAGGGAAGTACCGTAGCTGTAGACACATAGCTGGTTAAATACCACTTGGTAGGTGTTGCACCTGCGCCGGTTAGGTATACTTTACTCTGATCCAAAGGAGAAACACTTGTCTCTTTTGAGCAGCTAGTAGCTAAAAATAATAAGCTACCAAATAGGATTAATAATGAAGTTCGAAACGAATGGATGATTGGTCTCATAGTTGTATTTCAATAATTTGAGACACAATATGTAGACAAAAAAAAGTAGATACAAGTTATAGAAGTAACTCTAGCAATAATGAGGTAAAATTTTATGTTAACCTGATTACTAGCTATTTATAGAATTAATAAAATCTGAAGGTGTACCCCCATGATACTTTCGAAAGGGCTTGTATAAGTGATGTCGTGAATTAAAACCAGATTCTTTTGCGAGCGCGTCAATAGAATAATGTTTATACTTTGAAGATTTAACCAAATCAAGAAAATAATCTATTCGAGATTTATTAACCAAATTGCTAAAAGACATATTGTATATTTTCAGCACTTGATCTTGAAATAGTTCATTAGAATTAATTGCGTTTCGCATACAAAATTGCTCAATTGTTGCATCATTATTTAAATAATAATGATTAATAAAGAATGGTGTATAAAAATTAGTATCTGTTAATGAGAAGTCGTCTTGTTTCTTGAAATTGCTAGACAAACTAAGTTTAATACTTTGTGAATTTATAAAACGAGGTCTATACAATACCATTAATAGGACCAAAAAGGCTATAAGAATTAGCATTATGTTTCCACCATCATATGATATTAAAAAAGAGTTCATAATAGAGAAAAGGCCAACTGCCATAAACTCTAAAAGAACAACTGTTTTAGTCCAATTTCTAATCCGTTGGTAATAATGGTTCGTATCCCCTGATTTCTGAAATATTAAATAAGCTATTCTTAAATTGGTACCTGTAAAAGTAAGTAACAACAATAATCTTGGTAAAAGATTTACTTTAAAGGTTACTTTTTGAGTAAAAACATCAATGACTGAACTTCCAAAATTGGTTTCAGAATAATTGAAGTCTTTTAAAAAAAAATACATTGTAGTATTAGAATAAAGCATAACCAAATACCCAAACCCAAGAATCCAATATACCCAAGACTTGTTATCAGATATATAAAAACGTGACAGTATCAATGTCATGGAAAGCCAAATAGAAAACTTTAAAACAGGAAAACACAAAAGGATGTATATGTTTACAAAACTTAGCCACAATAAAAAGCTGTAAGCACCTACCGAAAATACCAATATCAAAAAATATGTTTTTAATAATAACGGTCTTTTGATTTGCAAAAGAACATCAACAAAAACAATAATTGATAGTAGAAATGCAGCAAAATTAAAGAAAGAGTATATAGTATGACTCTCTACCATTTGAACCAATTTTAATGGGGGATAAAAAAAGTTACAAAAGCTACAACTGCACTATAATGAGTGCCTGGCAATATCTTTTACAAATTAACTATGCGATAACTTTATTATTTTTAGTAAATAAACTGTAGGCGCCAAACAACACAGCACCAAATATAAATGTAGCTAAAAGGCTATTACTGTAAAAAGGAATACCATCTACATAACACTGCATAAGTCCAGTAAATGTTTTAGGTCTATTCCATCCACCACCAAAAGCCCAAACGCTAAAATTAGATAAGATAAAATAAGTGGTAGGGCCTGCTAAAAAAGCAACTGCAACAGATGCAACTTTTTTAGTTTGAATTAAAAATCCAAAAGCTGCAAGTCCTGCAATTAAAATGTAATTTAACCACTGTCCGCTATAAAATCCTTGGTAGTCGGTTAAATGATTGATGTATAATACTTCAAAAAATAAATCTGAAATAAACATAGAAATAAGAGGCATTGCAAACGCCCACTTTTTATTGTTCATACAAATAGCTCCGCTAAATAATGCAATCGCAATTTGAGGGGCAAAACCCATAGGTCTATTAGGCATTATTCTATAAAGAGCACTTGCTAAAATAGTGAGAACTAAAGGGGCAATAATTGATCTAGAAATTTTCATGTATATATCGTTTCAAAAACAAAAATAAGTACTTAGTAACATTTTTATGCAGCTCAATTTTCCTCATGTTGTGAATAAGCTACTGTAGAGGGCACAAATGCTCTATAAATAAGGGTTTCCCCAGACGAATTTAATGTGATACTACAGCCTGGAAACAAAACAAAAGCCTCCCCTGTTTTAATGCTCATTTGATTGTTTACAACACATCCACCCTTTACCACCAAAAATAGCTCAATGCCTTGTGCCTGGTGCTCAAATGCAAAACTGCCATCAAGCGTAATAGAAGCAATACCAAAATCAGTGGTAGGTGCTAGATACACAGATTCGCCCATACAGGGCTTGGTTCCTTCAATGATTACAGGCTCAATATACTCGAACTTAATATTTTTAATGAGTTCTGGTACGTCAATATGTTTTGGGGTAAGACCTCCTCTTAAAACATTATCGCTATTGGCCATGAGTTCTACATTCTGACCCTCTAAATAAGCATGTGGCACACCTGCGTCCTGAAATATCCCTTGTCCGGGCATGATACAAACAATATTAAATAGATATATCGAAAACACACCCCTATCTACAGGAACAATACCCACTCCGTTCTCATATAATTTAGCAACCCACCACTCTGGACAAGTTTTGTCTATTTTTCCATCCTGCATATATCTTAGTGCCCTTTTTACAACCGGACTTAGTAAACTATCTACCTGAGCCTGATCCATTTCCATTAAAAATTGATACAGTCCTTGTAAACCCTCTGCCCTAAACAAGGGGGCTAATACCTGAAATTCTGCGGTATTTTCGAGGGTTTCTATAATTTTTGCTTCAGATTTAAATCCATGTAACAACCAGAACTCACTCATAGCCAGCATAATTTCTGGTTTATGATTTTGATCTTTGTAATTTCGGTTTGGAGCGTTTAACGCCACTCCTGCTGCCTCTTCCTTTTCATATGCGACCTTTGCATATTCTTTGGTTGGATGTACCTGAATGGAGAGCATATCCTTTACATCAAGCACTTTTAATAAATAAGGTAACCCACCAAACTTTTCATAGACCGGAGCCGATAATGCAGCAACAGGATCAGAAGCAATAATATCGGATAATAAAACAGACTGATGGTTCACCTCAACAGAAGCTGGCCCACCTGCATGAACACCTAGCCAGTACTCCGCAAATGGAGCATGATTCGGGTTTTCAATAGTAAGCAATTGGGGTAAAAACTTAGTACCACCCCAGCTATAATGCTGAACCGAGCCTGTTAATTTATGTACACCGTATTCAAATGCCATTGCGCCTTTTTTATACTAACGCCAAATACCCTTTTTTGTTATATGAACAACAATAATATACAAACTGGAAAACTAGGGGAAGCGCTAGCTGCAGCCTATCTTCAAAACATGGGTTATACCCTACTTGACCTAAACTGGAGGCATCATCACTGGGAATTAGACATTATTGCAGCAAATGCTAACACACTTCATTTTGTGGAAGTAAAAACAAGAACCAGCCTGCTTTTTGGCTACCCGGAGGAGCATATTTCTAGAAAAAAAATGAGGCACTTAAAAAATGCAGCTTGCCATTACCACTACCTACACCCAAGCTACAAAAATATTCAGTTTGATGTGATATCCGTAATGATAGAACCTGGAAATGAACCGTCACTTTATTTTATGGAGGATGTTTACTTCTAATGCGTTACTAATAACGCTCCATCATTTTTTCAACCATCTTAAAGGTGGCCGGGCAATATGAAATATTTTGCTTGTGCACGTGTAAATATTCTACAAACTTTTTCTTTTTAAGGTGCGGAAACCCTGCACAATCGGCGGGTCTAACCTCATAAATAGCACACATGTTGGTAGACAAATTTAAAAACTGACAAGGTTGAGATACATTGACCCAGTCTTTGTCTTTGGCGTCATACTCAAGCCATTTTTCTTTAAATTCTTTAGGTGTAATGGAAAAATGAGCAGCAATACGCTTTGTATCTGCAGCTGTAAATGTAGGACTCATACTTTTACAGCAATTGGCACAACTTAAACAGTCCACTTCTTTCCAAACTTCCGCATCAATAACAGGTGCATTTTTATCTAAATCTTTAGGGGGCTTACGACCAATTTTTGATAAGAAACTTTTAAATGATTTTTCATGTTTTTTTGCCTTCTGTTTAAACGACTTAAGATTCACCTGCATGAGTTGTCTTTACTTTTAATAAATTTGGTGTCGCAATATCGGTTAGCTTACCTTCATTTCCAAATTAACTGGTAAAGACGACGCCTAAATTAAGTGCCCATGTGGGAAGCCTATAAAAAAGGATACAAAGCCTACTTAAGATTGGAGAAATCTTTAAGTGACCATTCGGTGGAAGCCTACCTGCATGATGTCACTAAACTTACACAATACCTGCTCTCTGTTAATCAAGAAAAAAATCCTGCAGCCCTTACCCTCAAAGACTTACAGGCTTTTGTAAAATGGATTGGTGAACTAGGCATGGGCGCTACTACTCAGGCGCGCATTATTTCTGGCATCAGAAGTTTTTATAAATACCTCTTAACAGAACAGCTAATTACCATTGACCCGTCTACCCTACTAGAAGCGCCAAAAACAAGACGCAAATTACCAGACACACTTAGCTTTGAAGAAATAGAATTACTTATTGGCGCTATAGATTTATCGAGTCCAGAAGGAACCAGAAATAAGGCCATTTTAGAAACCATGTATAGTTGCGGACTACGCGTAAGTGAACTGGTAGGGCTCAAAATTTCCTGCCTCTACCTAGACATTGGCTTTATTAGGGTTATTGGTAAAGGCGATAAAGAAAGACTAGTGCCCATTGGATCCGATGCCATCAAGTGCATTAAAATATACAAAGACACGGTTAGATCCCATCAAAGCGTTTCAGAAAAAAACCAAGATATTTTGTTTTTAAATAGACGTGGCAATGCACTTAGCCGGGTGATGATATTTTACATCATAAAAAGCCTAGCCACTGCAGCTGGTATCACAAAAGTCATTTCGCCGCATACGTTTAGGCATAGTTTTGCCACCCATTTGGTGGAAGGAGGTGCCGATTTAAGGGCTGTTCAAGAAATGCTAGGCCACGAGAGCATTACCACCACCGAAATTTATACCCACCTCAACCGCGACTTTTTAAGAGATACTTTACAACAGTTTCATCCTGCATTTAAAAAATAGTATTAGGTTTGCTATTCTAAAAACATAAATTTTTACCTATGAAAAAAATACTCTTCATCGTAGCAGCTTTTGTTACAACTTTTGCAAGCGCTCAAATTAAAATGCCACAGGCAAGTACCACGCAAAAAATCAACCAAGATTTTGGCATGGGTGCTATCGAACTTACCTATTCTCGTCCTAACATTAAGGGTCGTACAGTTTTAAAAGAAAAAAGTGAATTAGCGCCTCTTGGTAGCATTTGGCGCCTTGGTGCAAACGCAGCCACTAAAATTAAATTTACAGACAAAGTGACTATTGGTGGTACCGAGTTAGAAGCCGGCACTTATGTTATTTATGCAGTTCCTGGTAAAGATATGTGGGATGTTATTTTTAATAAAGGCCTTAACAATTGGGGAACAGATGGCTACAAAGAAGCTGAAGATGTAGTACATGTAAAAGTAAAAGCAGAAAAAGCTGCAAACTTTGCAGAATCTTTTACCATGCAAATTATCAATGTAGCTGCAGAAACCTGTGAACTTCACATGACATGGGGAAGCGTTCAAGTTGCAGTTCCTATTAGCACCAATATCAAAGACCGTGTTCGAGCACAAATAGAAAAAGCTTTAGCAGCAGATAACATTCAGGCCAACACATACAATACAGCTGCTAATTTTTATTACGAATTTGACAAAGACTACACCAAAGCGCTTGTAAACATTACCAAAGCAGTTGAAGCAAGTAAAGATGCATACTGGATGGTTTTATTAAAAGCTAGAATCGAAAAAGCACTTGGCGATAAAGTAAGCGCTAAAGCAAGTGCAGAAAAATGTATTGAGATGGCTACTGGCAAAAATGCAGACTATGTAACATTTGCAAATGAACTGATCAAAAATTTATAATTATTTTTGCGTAAAAAATCGCAACAACCTAATAATAAAAAAGGCCCGCTAAAAAAATGGCGGGCCTTTTTATATACCAAAAATTATTTTTTCTCTGCCATATCAGGAATCGCTTCTACCTTGTAAGCACCTGCATCTAGCTTGGCTTTTGTTTCAGTAAATGCAATTAAAGTTTCCTGGATATCAGCATCGGTGTGCGCTGCTGTTGGAATTAAGCGGTAAATAATATGTCCCTTAGGAATAACTGGGTAAATAACAATAGAACAAAATATTTTATAATTCTCTCTTAAGTCCATTACCATGGCAGTCGCTTCTTCTACGCCACCAATCATATAAACTGGTGTTACCGGTGTGTCTGTTTTTCCAATATCAAAACCACGCTCTTTTAAACCTGCTTGTAATTTTAATGCATTGCTCCATAACTTTTCTTTAAGTTCTGGCATGGTGCGTAACATTTCTAGACGTTTTAGATTACCAATCACAAGTGGCATTGGCAAACTCTTCGCAAATATTTGCGAACGAATATTGTAACGAATAAAATCGATGATCGCTTTATCACCAGCTAAAAATGCACCAATAGATGCCATTGATTTTGCAAACGTAGAAAAGTATAAATCGATATCATCTTGACAACCCTGCGCTTCGCCGGCACCTGCACCTGTTTTACCAAGTGTACCAAAACCGTGTGCATCATCTACAAGTAATCTAAATGAATATTTATTTTTTAGTGCTGCAATTTCTTTTAGTTTTCCCTGATCACCTGCCATACCAAACACACCTTCAGTGATTACTAAAATACCACCTGCCTTTTGCTTTTCAATAAGCGCCGTTGCACGTTGCATTTGTTTTTCAAAATCTTCTAAGTCATTGTGCTTGAATACATATCGGTGTCCTGGGTGTAAACGAAGGCCATCAATAATACATGCATGACTTTCTGCATCGTACACGATGATATCATGTCTGCCGCAAATAGCATCAATGGTACTCATGATACCTTGGTAACCAAAGTTCATTAAAATAGAATCTTGTTTAAAAACAAACGAAGCAAGTTCACTTTCTAGTTGCTCGTGCTGATCGGTGTTACCACTCATCATACGTGCACCCATTGGAGAAGCTAAGCCGTATGCTGCTGCAGCGTCGGCATCTGCTTTTCTAATTTCAGGATGATTGGCTAAACCTAAATAGTTATTTAAGCTCCATACAATCATGTCTTTGCCTCTAAATTTCATTCTACTACCTATTTCACCTTCTAACTTAGGGAAAGCAAAATAGCCATGTGCTCTTTCTCTGTGCTGACCTAGTGGTCCAGCGTTCTTAAGGAGTTTCTCAAAGATGTCTGCCATATATTATCATTATTTCTTTGGTAATCAATAAAAATTGATGCAAAATTAATCTATTTATGCACTCAATTAGTCTTGGATTTATGCACCATTGTGTACCTTAGTCGTTGAAATATGTTAAAAACGCATTGTAATACCCCATTTTTTATGAAAAAGCACATGATTGTATGCCTTTTAGGCCTGTTTTTAGTATCTGCTAGCACAGCTGTTAGCGCTCAAAAAACAACGACACCAGCAGCACAAAAAGGGAGTTTAGCGCCTTCAGTGGCCAGACCTAAGCTTGTTGTAGGTATTGTAGTGGATCAAATGCGCTGGGATTATTTAGTGCGTTTTAGGCCTCTATTTAAAGCAAATGGTGGATTAACCAGGTTATTAAGCCAGGGCTATTCTTGCGAAAATAACTTTATACCTTACACCCCAACGGTAACTGCTTGTGGTCACACCTGTGCATATACAGGATCAGTTCCGGCCATTCATGGCATTACAGGTAACGCCTGGTGGGACAATCAACTCATGCGAAATGTGTATTGCAGTGAAGACAAAACCGTAAAAGGCGTTGGCAGTAAAACAGATGCTGATGGTCAAATGAGCCCGCGCAATATGCTTACCACCACCATTGGTGACGAGTTAAGACTTGCTACTAATTTTAAAAGTAAAGTGGTAGGTATTGCCATTAAAGATAGAGGCGCTATTTTACCCGCAGGCCATAGCGCAACAGGTGCTTATTGGTATGAAGGTGCTTCTGGTAATTTTATTACAAGCACGTATTACACCAATCAATTACCTAATTGGGTGAATGAATTTAACAATAGAAAAGTTGTTGATTCATTATACAAACTCGGATGGAATACCGTGTTACCAACTGCTACTTACGCCGATTATGCAACAGCAGATCAAAAAGAGTATGAAGGCAAACCATTTGGCAAAGATGCATTAGGATTCCCTTATGATTTATCAAAATATATTGGAAAAGATTACGGTAAAATTTCTTCTACGCCACACGGAAATACACTAACTACAGAGATGGCTAAAGCAGCTGTAATTGCAGAAAAATTAGGACAGTCAGGTAACACAGATATGCTTGCCATCAGTTATTCTTCTCCAGATTATATAGGACATTCTTTTGGACCTAACTCATGGGAAAATGTAGACGATTATGTTAGACTTGACGAAGAATTAGGTAAGTTTTTTGCTTTTCTAGATGCACAAGTTGGAAGCGGACAGTACACCGTTTTTTTAACCGCAGACCACGCTGTAGCGCATGTTCCAGGCTTTATGACTGAAAATAAATTACCGGGTGGTACCGTTAATGATGCAGGTATTCAAAAGGAAATGAATGCACAATTAAAAGCAAAATATGGTATCGAAAATTTAGTAGTTAGCATGTATAATTACCAAGTACATTTAAACCACAACAAATTAGATTCTGCAAAAATTGATGACGCGCCCATTAAAAAATGGATTGCCGATTACATGAAAAAAAATGAAGCAGTTGCCAATGCATTTCCTACATCAGAAATCATGACAACGCCGATCAATAAAACACTTCGTGAAATGCTCGCCAATGGTTTTTATCCACGCAGAAGTGGCGATGTTCAAATCATATTTAAACCTGGCTATATAGATGGTGGTAACACCGGCACTACACATGGATTATGGTATCCGTACGATGCGCATATTCCTTTGTTATGGTATGGTTACGGTATCAATAAAGGAAGCTCGCACAAAGAAACCTACATGACGGATATTGCAGTAACACTTGCTGCACTTTTAAAAGTACAAATGCCAAATGGTGCGGTAGGAAAAGTAATTGAAGAAGTAATTAAGAAATAAATTGCTCATGCAGTGCAAGCACTTGTGGAATTACAAGTGACGTTTCATTGTTATCAATAACAAAATTGCAGCGTTTCATTTTTTCGGTGTCATCCAATTGATGTTGCATGCGGCCAAGTACCTCTTCACGCAAAACATGGTCTCTTTGCATAACCCTTGCTATGCGCAGCTCAACTGGCGCTGTTACACCAATAATATAGTCGAGACCCTCATGTGTTCCTGCTTCAAAAAGTAAAGCTGCTTCTTTAATAATATAGGGCCTGTCCGTAAAACCGAAAGCCCATTTTTCCATCGCAGCAATGGTAGCAGGATGCACCAGTGCGTTTAGTTTTGCGAGCTGCTCCGAGTTATTAAAAACAAGGGTTGCTAAATATTTTCTATCTAGCAACCCGTTCTTGTATGTTTCAGATCCAAATGCGGCAATCAATTGTTCGCGCAAAACGAGATCCGTATTTAATATATTTTTTGCAGTGGCATCGGCGTCAAACACAGGTACACCAAGTACTTTAAAGATACTTGCTACCGTAGATTTACCGGCACCAATGCCTCCTGTTAAACCAATTTTAAGCATTTGCTGCTTTAGCAATCGCTAAAGTCCATTCCATGCTAATAGAAGACTTTTCAATTTTAAGGTAGCTACCAGGGTTAACTTCTAATTGAAGTGTTCCGTCTTCATTGATTTTATTGATAGAACCATGAATACCAGCGATAGTAACAATACGATCACCTTTTTGCATGTTATCAATAAATTTCTTTTGGTCTTTTGCTTTTTTAGCTTGTGGTCGAATCATAAATAACCAGAAAACTAAAATAATGGCACCCATCATTACTAATTGTACCATACCGCCTCCACCTTGTTGTGGATTACCTGCTAACAATACTAAACTTAAACTGTTCATCTCTATTTTTTTTTGTTATTTGAAGCATTAAAATTAACCTTTTGAATCTTACCAGACTCGGTTAATTCTTTATGAATATTATCTAAAATACCGTTTACAAATTGACCACTCTGCGCTGTGCTGTAATCCTTTGCTAAATCAATATACTCATTAATGGTTACTTTGGTAGGTATGGTTTCAAAAAATAACAATTCGCAAACACCCATACGCATCAAAATCATATCTAGAATAGCGATACGCTCAGCATCCCAGTTTTTTAATTTAGGCTTAATTAAATCGGCGGCTACTTCTTTTTTGTCGATGGTTGTTTCGAGTAAGCTTTGCGCAAACTGCCATTTTTCGGTACCAACCATTTCGAGTATGTTAACCCCAGCCGGTTTTTGAATATAGTTTAATACCAGCTGTTCCATCATATCCGCATCATCGTCCCAGTTATGAAACACTTCTTCGATATGCTCTATAAATGCCTCATTAGGAAGCATGAGGTTGGTAAAAATAAATTTGATGATCTCTTTTTCCTTGCCCTTGTCTCTAGCATCACTTGCCGTATACAACTGATAAATATCGGACTCCGTTAGGGCGTCAAAGGTTTTTTTAAGAAGGTCTTTTGAAATGGTATGATGGGGCTTAAATACCTCTATTGCCTCTTTAAAAGTTTCACTTTCAATGATTTCCCATAATAGTGAGTTTCCTGCAATTTTGATATTTACGTTTAAATCTTCGTTGGAAGGAAGGTTACGGGCCGCACGGTTAAAAGCACTGGTTTCGGCGTAACGGGCAACTTCTGTGATGTAATAAAGGAGGTAAACGAATAGCTCATTACTCAGATCAAGCTGTTTTTTGAGCACTTGTACCGGGTTTGGCAACTTGGCTCCTACTTCGGCAGTTTCAATTATATATAGTAACTGCATCACTTTCACTCGAATATTTCTTCTACTTATCATCTGGTAAGAACTTATTTGGGAGGGCAAATGTAGAAAGAAATTGCCCAAAAACCACCTAAAAATGAAAATTTGACACTTGTAAACCAAAACTTACTGCATCTTTGCTGCCCGTTCTGACAGGCTTTCGCCAATTTAGGTAGGTTACCAGGGTAAACCCTGAAATTTTGACCTAGCAAACCAGTTGGCATAATAATAGATGAATAGGTACTGTTCTGGTTAACGATATACGTTTAGGAACAGATTTTTTAACTCAAACATTAAAAAACAAATACGGTATGGCTAAGAAATTAAGCGTAACGCCTTTACACGACAGAGTAATTGTAAAGGCTGCTGCTGCAGAAGAAAAAACTGCTGGCGGAATCATTATCCCTGACACAGCTAAAGAAAAACCACAACGTGGCGTAGTAGTTGCTGTTGGCACTGGTAAAAAAGATGAACCAATGACTGTTAAAGTTGGTGACAATGTACTTTATGGCAAATATGCTGGTACAGAAATCCAAATCGAAGGTCAAGACTTATTGATCATGCGTGAAAGTGATTTACTCGCAATCGTATAATATTCATTCGTAAAATTAAATTGTTATATACATGGCAAAGCAAATTTTCTTCGATATCGAAGCAAGAAATAAAATGAAAAAAGGCGTTGACACTTTAGCCAACGCAGTTAAAGTAACCCTAGGACCAAAAGGTCGTAATGTGGTTATTGAAAAAAAGTTTGGTGCACCAGCTGTTACTAAAGATGGTGTGACTGTAGCAAAAGAAATTGAACTAGAAGACGCTATCGAAAACATGGGCGCTCAAATGGTTAAAGAAGTAGCTAGCAAAACTGCAGATATTGCAGGTGATGGTACAACTACAGCAACTGTTTTAGCACAAGCCATTATTTCGGAAGGTTTAAAAAACGTAGCAGCTGGCGCTAATCCAATGGATTTAAAGCGTGGTATTGATAAGGCTGTTGCTAAAGTTATCGAAAACTTAAGAGCACAATCTCAAGCGGTTGGTAACGATTCTAAAAAAATTGAACAAGTTGCAACCATCTCTGCAAATAGTGATAGCGAAATTGGTAAGTTAATTGCTACTGCTATGGCTAAAGTAGGTAAAGAAGGTGTAATCACTGTTGAAGAAGCAAAAGGTACTGACACAACTGTAGATGTTGTAGAAGGTATGCAATTTGATCGTGGATATATTTCTCCATACTTCGTTACAAACAGCGAAAAAATGGAAGTAGAAATTCAAAATCCATACATCTTAATTTATGACAAAAAGATTTCTGCAATGAAAGACATTCTTCATATTTTGGAGAAAGTAGCTCAAAGCGGTCGTCCTTTAGTAATCATTGCAGAAGATTTAGAAGGTGAAGCACTTGCAACACTTGTGGTAAATAAATTACGTGGTACCATTAAAGTGGCTGCTGTTAAAGCACCAGGTTTTGGTGATCGTCGTAAAGAAATGTTAACTGACATTGCGATCTTAACTGCTGGTACTGTTATCAGTGAAGAGCAAGGATTTAAATTAGAAAATGCAGACCTTACTTATTTAGGTCAAGCATCTTCTATTACCATTGACAAAGACAATACAGTTATTGTTGGCGGTAAAGGTAAAAAATCGGATATCACTTCTCGTGTTAATCAAATCAAAGCACAAATCGAAAACACAACTTCAGACTACGATCGTGAGAAATTACAAGAGCGTTTGGCTAAATTAAGTGGTGGTGTTGCGGTACTATATGTAGGTGCTGCTACCGAAGTTGAAATGAAAGAAAAGAAAGACCGCGTAGACGATGCGCTTCACGCAACGAGAGCTGCTGTTGAAGAAGGTATTGTACCTGGTGGTGGTGTTGCTTATATCCGTGCAGTAGAAAGTTTAGAAAAACTAAAAGGTGCCAACGAAGATGAAGCAACAGGTATTCAAATCGTTAAAAGAGCCATCGAAGAACCACTTCGTCAAATCGTTATCAATAGCGGTATTGAAGGTTCTATTGTAGTTCAAAAAATTAAAGAAGGCAAGGGTGACTTTGGTTTCAATGCACGCACTGAGGTTTACGAAAACCTATTTAAAGCGGGTGTAATTGATCCAACTAAAGTAACACGTGTTGCATTAGAAAATGCTGCATCTATCGCTGCTATGTTGTTAACAACAGAGTGTGTGATTGCAGACAAACCAAAACCTGAAGCAGCTGGCGGCCATTCTCATGGTGCTCCTGATATGGGTGGAATGGGTTACTAATACAATAACCTTACTACATAAAAAGTCTCGCATCTATTATGGGTGCGAGACTTTTTTTATGAAAAACATTTTTGAAGTGCTTCTGAAAATGAGTGTGGTGCATATCCAAGCATGCTAACCGCTTTATCAATTTTTAATCCAGAACGTTGTGCTCTTTTAACCGGTTCTGGAAATGTACTTGCTGTTACGGGCTCAATTAAACCTAACGGAAGGTTCAAATGTTTGGCAACTGCCACCGCCATATCATATGGCGATACAATATCTTTTCCTGCCAAATGAAAAGTACCAGGTACTTTTTCATTTATAATTTTTTGAATACCCCAGCATAGATCGCCAATATACGTGGGTGTTCGGGCCTGATCGGTTACTACTTTTATGGGCTCCACATTTTTTAATTTACCAGCTACCCACTGGATAAAACTAGGCCGTAGGTTTTCCCAAACGGGGCCATACATAAAAACGGGTCTTACAATAGTAGTTTTTATGGTTGCCGCATTAATGAGTGCTTCGGCCTCCAACTTAGATGCACCATACAAATTAAGTGGCGCAGGAGCATCATCCTCGGCGTGTGGGCCACCCTCGCCAAAAATAAAATCGGTACTGAGGTATACAAAATGCTGGGTGCCCAGTTTTGTGGCTGCCTCCAATAAATGCCCAGTTGCCTCAATATTGTTGGCTGAACAAAGACTAGGGTTAGCGGCACAATCGTCTGGTTTACTCATAGCTGCAGTGTGAATAACTGCGTCAGGCCTTGTTAAATCAAACAAATTTTCAACATTACTAACGTCTGTTAGCTCAATATTATAATAAGTTAAATTATTATATGTAGGCAATCGAGACTCATTTCGGGAGGTCGCAATCACCTCAAACCCTTTATTAACAAGGGTTTTAACCAAATGCTGTCCAGTAAAACCATTGGCGCCGGTAACGAGTACTTTCATAGTACAAGTTTACACATTTTTAATGCTCTGTTTATCAAATTGTAAAAACGGTTTCAAATGCTTATTTTCGTACCTCGTCTTCGTTAGACACACCCATTTACAACTGAGGCCCAGTTTGAAAAGGCCAACAATAAAGCAGATAAGATGTCTACTAAAAAAGTAACAAAAATTGGCGTACTAACTTCTGGCGGGGATGCCCCTGGCATGAACGCAGCCATTAGAGCTGTTGTAAGAACCGCTATCTACCATGGCATTGAAGTGTATGGTATTGTGAGAGGTTACAATGGTATGGTGGAAGGAGATATTTTTCAGATGGATTCAAAATCGGTAGCCAATATTATACAGCGTGGTGGAACCATTTTAAAAACAGCCCGCAGTGCTGCTTTTTTTAAAGAAGAAGGACGTAAAAAAGCCTACGACAATCTTAAAAAATTTGGCATTGACGGACTCGTAATTATTGGAGGAGATGGTAGTTTTAAAGGTGCCCAAAAATTTAGCAACGAATTTGATATTCCTTGTATTGGAATACCTGGAACGATTGACAAAGATATAGCTGGTTCCGATTTTACCATTGGATTTGATACCGCTGTAAATACGGCCGTTGAAGCAATTGATAAAATTAGAGATACCGCCGATGCGCACGACCGCTTATTTGTGGTGGAAGTAATGGGTAGAGATGCTGGTTACATTGCACTTCATAGTGGTATTGCTACTGGTGCCGAAAACATTTTAATTCCGGAAACCAAAACAGATATTGAAGAACTCATTGCTTCATTAACCGAAAAAGAAAAGCGCAAAAAATTAGTAAACCTAGTGGTAGTGGCAGAAGGTGATGAACTTGGTGGTGCCAATGAAATTGGAGCGATCATGAAAACCCGTTTGCCCAATGCAGATATCAGAATTTGTATTTTAGGACATATCCAACGTGGTGGTGCACCAAGTTGTTTAGACCGTTTAATAGCGAGCCGTATGGGCTTCCATGCTGTTGAATGTTTAATGGAAGGTCGTAACAATGTAATGGTAGGTATTGTAAACAATAAAGTACATTATACCCCACTTGACAACGCCGTTAAAGCAAAACAAAAAATATCTCAAGACTGGTTTAAGATTGTAAAAATATTAGCTAGCTAAAAAACCATTTAAGCAAAAAGCAATTTAAGTAAGAAAAGATTATGTCAAAAAATTTAGAGAAATACCTACACAGAAACATGGATAAGCAAGCAGGTCTTGCACACATGGATCACCGCACAAAAATTGTTGCAACCGTAGGTCCAGCTTGCGATTCATACGATCAGTTATTAGCACTTGTAAAAGCAGGTGTGAACGTATTTCGTTTAAACTTTTCACATGGTAGTCACGAAGACAAAAAAAATATCATTGAAAACATTCGTAAAATTAATAAAACAGAACCTTACAATATTGCCATTTTAGGTGACTTACAAGGACCTAAATTAAGAGTAGGTGAAATTGAAAACAATGCACTAGATGCAAAAGTTGGAGAGGTACTTACCTTTACCAACGAAAAATGTATTGGTACCCACGAAAAAATTTATGTCTCCTACCCTAACCTTGCTGGTGATGTAGTGATTGGCAATACCATCATGATTGATGATGGAAAAATCGAAGTAAAAGTTTTATCGGTAGAAGCCAATGGCGACGTTAAAGTAACCGTAACACTTGGTGGTATTATCTCTTCAAAAAAAGGATTGAATTTACCAGACACAAAAATTTCTTTACCAGCCTTAACTGAAAAAGATATCATTGATCTAGACTTCATGATCAAAGAAGAATTAGACTGGGTAGCGTTAAGCTTTGTAAAAAGAGTTGCCGATATTGAAATGCTTAGAGGTATTTTAGATGCGAACAAAAGCAAGTCTAAAATCATTGCAAAAATTGAAATGCCGGAAGCCCTTACCAATATCAGAGAAATCATTTTAGCTTCTGATGGTATTATGGTGGCACGTGGAGATTTGGGAGTTGAACTTCCTGTTGAACGTATTCCGTTAATTCAAAAAGAACTGATTAGAAAATGTATCCATAGAGGTAAACCGGTCATTGTTGCTACTCAAATGATGGAGAGCATGATTGACCGTGTTAAGCCTAATAGAAGTGAAATTACAGACGTTGCAAATGCGGTTCTAGAAGGTGCCGATGCAGTAATGCTTAGTGGTGAAACTGCTGCTGGTAACCACCCAGCACTTGTAGTTGAAACCATGTGTAAAATTATCAAAGAAGTTGAAAAAACAGAATACCGTTATAACCGCTCTTCAGATTTAAAACCTCAGCCACAATCTCCATCATTTTACAGTGACGCTATTTGTTATAATGCATGTAAAATTTCGGAAGATGTAAATGCACATGCACTTGTTGGCATGACACAAAGCGGCTACACTGGTTTTATGCTTAGTAGCTTTAGACCTTCTTCTCCACTATTTATTTTTACCAAAGAAAGATCACTAGTAAATCAATTAAGTTTAAGCTGGGGCGTTCGTGCATTTTACTACGCCGAAGAAGAAAGTTTAGATAATATTGTTACTGACCAAATTGGCATTTTGAAAGCGCGTGGATTTGTAAAAGAAGGTGATGTGGTGGTAAATACGGGCAGTACCCCAATTGCAGAACACCTACCTACAAACGTAATTAAGCTCACAACAGTCAAATAATGACAAAATATTAATATTAATACCTAAAAGATTCCTCTAAACGGGGAATCTTTTTTATTTTAGAGAATCAAAATTAGCGTACCCTATGAAAAAATTAATTACCGCTTGTTCGCTCTTCATGTGCTTGCTAGCCAATGCACAAGAAATAAGCATTATCCCACAGCCTACTAGTTTAACTAAAAAAGATGGCTCGTTTGATATTTCTGCGAAAACAACGCTTCAAATTAAAAGTGCAGGTCAACAAAAAGCCGCGAACTTTTTTAATAAATTTTTGGAAGAATTTTATGGCTTTCAATTAAAAGTTACAGTTGGTTCTGGTGCAAAAAATGCTATTAGTTTAGTAAATAATAATTCAAAAGCTCCGAAGGGCACCTATACATTAGAATCTTCAAATAACGGTGTTGTTATTATTGGCGCCAACGAAGAAGGTGTTTTTTATGGTGTGCAATCTTTAATACAATTATTACCGATTCAAAAATCTGCCAGTTTAAACATACCAGCTGTAAGCGTTCAAGATCAACCAAGATTTGTTTATAGAGGTATGCACCTAGATGAAGGGCGTCACTTTTTTGGTATGGACTTTGTAAAAAAATACATCGACTTTATAGCCATGTATAAATTAAATACCTTTCACTGGCATTTAACCGAAGACCAAGGCTGGAGAATTGAAATTAAAAAATATCCAAAATTAACAACCGTGGGTGGTTACCGTAACGCTAACATTATTGGCCGTTACCCAGGTAAAGGAAGTAACAATACCAAGTATGGTGGATTTTACACCCAAGCTCAAATCAAAGAAATTGTAAAATACGCAGCGGATAGATTTGTAACCATCATTCCTGAAATAGAAATGCCAGGTCATGCAAGTGCGGCTATTGCTGCATATCCGGAGCTTAGTTGTTTTCCAAACGAATCTACACCAGCCATTCCTACCATGCATAGTGCTGCAACACTTGAGGCTTTAAAAAAGCCAGGCACTAAAATTGTACAAGAAACTTGGGGCGTATTTGATGATGTATTTACCCCTACCGAAAATACTTTTACTTTTTTACAAAACGTTTTAGATGAAGTGATGGCCTTATTCCCTTCTACTTATATTCATATTGGTGGAGATGAGTGTCCTAAAGAATCTTGGAAAAGATCTGAATTTTGTCAAAAATTAATTAAAGAAAAAGGCTTAAAAGATGAGCACGGCTTACAAAGTTATTTTATTGGCCGCATAGAAAAATATTTAAACAGCAAGGGTCGCCAAATTATTGGATGGGACGAAATTTTAGAAGGTGGCCTCGCTCCTAACGCAACGGTAATGAGCTGGCGTGGTGAAAAAGGTGGTATCGAAGCTGCTAAAGAAAAACACAACGTTATTATGACACCAGGTGGATGGATGTATTTTGACCACCAACAAAATAAAAAAGAAGATTCTGTTACCATTGGCGGATACACCACCATTCAAAAAGTATACAGCTACGATCCACTTCCTAAAGAAATGGATCCTGCCGATTACAAATATGTTTTAGGTGCACAAGCCAATGTTTGGACAGAATACATGAACAATACCGCTAAAGCAGAGTACATGGTATTTCCGCGTATGAGTGCATTAAGTGAAGTTCTTTGGAGCAATAAAGAAAATAAAAGCTGGCCTAGTTTTGAAAAGAAATTATTACATGAATTTAAGCGTTACGATAATTTTAAAATCAATTATAGCAAAGCTTATTTTAATCCAGAAAACAACTAGTTTTTATAGCAATAACGAAAAGACATGATAGACGCATTTGAAAAAGTCCCAGTCCAAATTTTTCCTTCACCAAAAGAAGGATCTGCATTTGTTGCACAAGAAATTGCTACACTAATAAAAGCAAAAGCTGCAAAAAATGAAAACTGTGTACTTGGTTTAGCTACTGGCTCTACCCCTATTAAATTATACCAAGAGCTAGTAAGACTGCATAAAGAAGAAGGACTCAGCTTTAAAAATGTGATCACTTTTAATTTAGATGAATATTTTCCAATAGAGCCTGATGCACCACAAAGCTATTGGAGCTTTATGCACAAGCATTTATTTAACCACATCGATATAGATCCAAAAAATATCCATATCCCAAGTGGTAAATGGCCTAAAGATGATATTAAAAAATATTGCGCAGAGTATGACGCTGCTATTGTTCATGCTGGCGGTATCGATTTACAAATTTTAGGTATTGGTGGTAATGGCCATATTGGCTTTAACGAACCAGGTTCTAGTATCATTTCAAAAACCAGGCTTGTAAACCTTGCCAACAATACAAGACTTGCCAACGCGTACGAATTTTCACACTTATCAAAAGTGCCTCGCCTTGCTGTTACCATGGGTATTGGTACCATCATGCAATCGAAGCGCATTTTATTAATGGCCTTTGGTAACAAAGGTGAAATTATTACGAAAGCTACCGAAGGTGATGTAACTGAGCAAGTGCCTGCAAGCATTTTACAAGAACATGCTAATTGTACTTTTATTATAGACACCCCCGTTTCTGAATCACTAACGCGCATTAAATCGCCGTGGTTAACAGGCAACTGTGTTTGGGATAAAAAATTAATGAAGCGCGCCGTTATTGAGCTTTCATTAAAATTAGACAAAGAAGTATTAAGCCTTACTGCTAAAGATTACAACGAAAACGGTTTAGCCGATTTACTCGTAGAAAAAAACGACGCCTACGAAATTAATTTAGAGGTCTTTTATATGCTTAGGGATAGCTTAACGGGCTGGCCTGCAGGAAAACCCAACGCGGTTATTCCGGCACATCCTGAAAGAAGCAATCCGTATCCAAAAAAGTGTTTGATATTTTCACCACACCCCGATGATGATATCATTAGTATGGGCGGTACGTTTATGCGTTTACATGAACAAGGCAACGAAGTGCATGTGGCCTATCAAACCAGTGGTAACATTGCGGTATCCGATGAATTTGTAACTCGCTTTTTAGATTTTGCCGTTGGTTTTGAAGACCTGTTTGGCATCGATAATAAAAAGAGTCAAGAAATTTTACAAGCAGCGCGCAACTACATAGCAACCAAACAAAAAGGCGGATTGGATTCTCCAGAAATTAGAGCTATTAAGGGACTTATTAGACAGTGTGAAGCCAAAGCTACTTGTAGGTATGTGGGTTTAAAAGAAAATCAATACCATTTTCAAAACTTACCTTTTTACGAAACAGGTAAAATAGAAAAGAATCCAATGGGTGAAGACGATGTGCTTCAAACCATGGAACTACTTCGAAAAATTCAACCACATCAAATTTATTGTGCTGGTGATTTAGCCGATCCGCACGGTACCCATAAAGTATGCTTAGATGTTGTATTTGAAAGCATGCGCCGTTTAAAAGCCGCTGGTGATGCCTGGGTTAAAGATTGTTGGGTTTGGCTATACAAAGGTGCATGGCAAGAATGGGATATTGCAGATATTGAAATGGCCATTCCTATGAGTCCCGATCAAGTAATTAAAAAACGTTTTGGCATATTTATACATCAATCACAAAAAGACAGTGTTCCTTTTCAGGGATCTGACATGCGCGAGTTTTGGCAGAGAGCAGAAACCAGAAATGCCAATACCGCTCAATTGTATGCAGCACTTGGTCAAACTAAATATGCAGCGATAGAGGCGTTTGTAAGGTGGCATTATTAAACCAAGCTATGGAGCAGCAAAACGCTACTAGCATTTTGTCTTGGAATGAGGCATGGGCTATACGTTCCTTTAAAATAAAAACGATTGTTGCGCTTACCTTGGTCGCTATTATTTTATTCATACTCCCTACTTTTTTTGCTTTTATAGAAAAAAGAGAAGGCATGGTGTTACAGGACTTTGTGCTTGATGTCATTCCGGCAATGGATGTTTCAGTGCCTACTTTTGTAATTATTTGGAGCATGGTACTCTTGATTTTTTACAGAATCTATCAAAGCCCAATGCTATTTTTAGTAATTGCATATGGTTTTATTTTAATGTGTTTGTGCCGAATACTAACCATTTCTATTTTCCCACTAAACCCGCCTCCTGGCCTCATTGAGCTAAAAGACCCCATTGCCAATATTGTCTATGGTGGAAAGGGCGTTTTTATTACAAAAGACCTGTTTTATTCGGGTCATACGGGAAATATATTCCTATTTTACTTGTGTTTACAGGCTAAATGGGACAAAATATTCGCTTTAACCGCCTCTTTTTTGGTGGGTATATTGGTGATGGTTCAGCACATTCATTACAGTATAGATGTAATTGCCGCCTTTATTTTTACGTATTTCATCTATTTAGCAGCCAAAAAAGTGGCTTTTTTTTAATGTATTGACTATCTTTATAGGTTGATAGTCTTTTGACTGTTAACAATTTAATAATAATTCCTTAACATTAAAGTCATACTTATAGATGAATACAGTAAGCATGAAAATCTGGGACAGCCGCTTTGAACTAGGAGATGCTGTTAGTGAAGAGCAACTGGCCTTTTTTAAGGAGCACGGTGTAATTGTTTTTAGAAACTTTTTACAAAATGAACAAGTAGCAACATATATAGCGGAGCAACAAAGATTAGAAGCACAGTGGCTCGCAGAAAAAAAAGAAAAAGTGAATGGCATTCCTTTAAAATTTGGTAAAGATGATAAAGGCAACACCACCATTCAGCGCTTATGTTTTAGCTCTCTTCATAGTGAGCCCTTACAACAATTATTAGCTGATCAACGACTACAAGCATTAACTGCGTTTTTACACCCGTATGATGGCCGTATTGCAGAAAATGAAAAAGACGGTCTTGTTATCAATAATTACATCAACACCTCAAATAGTACGTTTACCCAAATGGGTTGGCACACCGATAGTCCCCGCGATTTATTTATGGGTCAAAAAATTATGCCCATGCTTAACGTTGGTATTCATTTAGACACTTGCCCTTTTGACAATGGTGGTTTAAGGATCATTCCGGGAACCCATACACAGGGCATGTTTAAACTACTCTTTGGTAAAAAATATTTCTTAGACAACAACGATGACCCCCGCGAGGTTGGTTTTAATATCAACGCAGGAGATTTAACAGTTCATGATGGACGTTTATGGCACCGTGTTAAACAATCTCCTAACTTTGGTGAAGCAAGTAGACGACGTGTCATGTATGTTCCAATCGTTACTGGAAGATATCAGCCAAAAGACGAAAATAGTAAAACGCCTTTCTACCACAGGTTTACAGCTAAGGTTCACCACTAATATTTCAATTATGATGCCATTTGCATTAATTACTGGCGGAAGCAAAGGCATCGGTAAATGTATTGCCACCGAACTTGCTGCGCGGAATTACAATTTGTTACTTGTGGCAAGAGATGTTTCATTGTTAAGCGCGCATGCATCTTATGTATCAGAAAAATATGGTATTGAAGCGCATTACCTCGCTTTAGATTTAAGCCAAACAGGTGCAACACAAGTATTAATGGATTGGATTATTTCCAATAATTATAATGTAGGTGTTCTCGTCAACAACGCGGGTTATGGACTTAGTGGCCCTTTTACAAAATATAGCGCCAACGATCACCTTGAAATGATGCGTGTAAATATGGAAGTGCCTGTTGCATTAACTTCTGCACTACTGCCCATGCTTACACGCAACAGTCCATCTTATATTTTAAATATCGCGAGTTCTGCAGCCTACCAAGCGGTACCTGGCTTATCGGCGTATGCGGCTTCTAAAGCCTTTATTTTAAACTTTAGTAGAGGCCTCAGACATGAACTCAAAAACACCGGCGTATACGTTACAGCCGTTAGTCCGGGATCAACCGACACGAACTTTGCCAACAGAGCCGATGTAGGCCCAAAAGCGCTTAAAACAGCCGAGAAAGTGAATATGACACCAGAAGCAGTGGCTAAAATTGCCGTTACTGCATTATTTAACAAAAAACCCGAAGTAATTACCGGCTTTATTAATAAACTAGGTGCCTTTTTTGTATGGTTATTGCCTAAAAAACTTGCAGAATCAATCGCTGCTGGCCTTTATGGCCTATAAATTTGAATAAAAAAGCATTCCTTTTTTGAAGTTAAACTTTTAGAGATTATATTTGCAACCCTTTAGGGTAATGGCTGCGTAGCTCAACTGAATAGAGTACCTCACTACGGATGAGGGGGTTTTAGGTTTGAATCCTAACGCGGTCACAAAGCCTCACAGAAATGTGAGGCTTTTTTTATGCAGGTATCCAATGGCGCCTGCACGAAGTGCAGGCCATGGCTATGAGCGCGTCGATGCCGCAGGCATAAGTAAGCGCGTAATGGCCATTGGCCGGACGCGTTAGCGTCAAGGCGCCATATGCTCAATTAAAAAGTGCTTCAATAAAAAACATCACATAGCATGAGGCTTTGGGTAAGCCCACTACGACAGGAACGAGCGAACGAAGTGAGCGAGAATCCTATCGTAGTAGCGTCAAGGCGCCATATATTAAATTATACAGCACTTAAAAAAATCCATCACTTGATTGCGAGGCTTTTGGTAAGCCCACTACGACAGGAACGAGCGAACGAAGTGAGCGAGAATCCTATTCATTGCTTTTCCCTTACATTCACCCAAATTCATCCTCAACAAGCAAACATGAAAAACGAGAAAGACCTTATTGCAAGAAGTGGCAACACTTGTGAGCTTTGTAAATCAACCACCAACTTAACTGTTTACGAAGTACCTACAAACAATGAGGAAGGACTTCTCCTATGCGCAAAATGTACAGCGCAACTCAATAAAAAAGAAGCACTTGATAGTGCGCACTGGGCTTGTTTAAACGAAGCGATGTGGAGTGAAATTCCAGCGGTACAAGTAGTTAGCTGGCGTTTATTAAATAGACTAAAAGACCAAAGCTGGGCAGCAGATGCAATTGACATGATGTATTTTGATGACGATACCATGGCTTGGGCAAAATCTTCGGGCGATCATGAAAATGATGGCAGTGTAGAATTACACAAAGATAGCAATGGCATGGTATTACAAGATGGCGATACAGTGGTGCTCACAAAATCACTAGATGTAAAAGGATCTACCCTGAATGCTAAATTAGGTACTGTTGTAAAAAATATTAGACTGGTAGCAGATAACACCGAACAAATTGAAGGAAAAATAGAAGGACAAATGATTGTGATACTAACCAAGTATTTAAGAAAGGGCTAATTAAAAATACAGCCAACTACCACTTAATTTACCGTTACTGAGTGATATAGCGGGAGCAGGCAGTTTAACAAAATTTAAAAAAGTAAGTACACCCCTCACCCATTTTTTATTTGTTTTAATGCGTTCAAAATCTACATCGATAGACAAATAATATTGGCGACTTCGTTGTAAGTCGGGACGTGCATATGTATAACTAGCAGCTTGGTTATTTACGGTCCATTTATTTTCGTAACCACCAAAAGCGTTATCTATTCCATAGCCTGCTGCAATGTTTAACCATTTAGGCACTTTTACCTCGGGCCAAATACTTTTTATATTGGCACTTAACCAAATGGTTTGTGCATTGTAATCTTTTAAAAACCTTTCAGGTAATGACTTTCCAAAATAATTATTAGCACGTGCTTGTAACATGGGGTCTGCATAATTTGTATAATGCGCACTATATTTTAAACGAAATTTTTGTTCCTTCCATTTGAGCTGTTGTGCACTCCACAATAAAACACCCGCTGTATTTGCAGATACATCATACCAACTCCATCCCCAATTTTTTGAAAACCCATCCATTGTTTCAATAATAGTTAAATAAGAAAGGCTTGTTAAGGCAGATAGCACCACCGCTTTTTTTTCTGGCATACCAGTCCATGCCCATCCTTTATGACTTATACGTGCAAGATTATAACTAGAATAAACGTGTCCTACTTTATCCATTTGAAGCCACTCTTTACCGTCGTTGTAAAATTGAAAACGACTTCTTGGATAGTTGGCATACCATGCTTTGTTAAGCGATATAAATGATGCACCATAGGTTCCTCCAAAAATAGAGGCTACTAACTTCACTCTTTTTGCCTTTGTTACTGAATCGATAGCTGTTTGCTCCTGCGCAGTAACCTCAGAAAACAACATCAACCAAACCAGAATTAGCAATAAATAACGCATACTATATTTTAAAAGCCTAAATTTAGTGCGAAATTAATTACCCGCATGAAAATTGAGCTTTGGTCTGTTGGCAAACCCCATGAATTATATGCTAAAATGGGCATAGAAGACTTTTCAAAGCGCATCAATAATTACTATCCGGCCAGCTGGCATATTATTAGCCCACCTAAAAATGCGGGAAGCTTATCAGAAGCCGCATTAAAAAAGGCAGAAGCAACAACGATACTACAACAATTAGACACCTCCGATTATTTGGTTTTACTTGACGAGAGGGGACAAACTTTTACGTCTCCCAAGCTTGCTAATTTTATGCAACAAAGAGCCAACGAGAGCACCCGTAAAATTGTTTTTTTAATTGGCGGCGCTTTTGGGGTTGATGAAACTGTTTTTACGAGGGCTAACTTTTGCTGGAGTTTGTCGCCCCTTGTATTTCCGCACATGCTAGTAAGGCTCATTTTAGCAGAACAGGTATACCGTGCTTGCACCATTTTAAGAAACGAAAAATACCACCACAATTAATTTATGTATACCATAACCCTCACCCTATTAGTAATCACAATTGCGCTTTCCCTATTTGGCTTTGCCAATAAAAAAGTAATCAACGATTTTATTTTTTATCCACCCGCAATCAATAGAGACAATGAGTGGTGGCGTTTTATAACCAATGGTTTTATTCACGCCGACCTTGGGCATTTGGCTTTTAACATGATTTCGTTTTACATGTTTGGTGATTTTGTAGAAAAATATTTTATAGTACTCTTTAATGAAAAAGGTAAGGCCCTTTATTTAGCCATGTATCTAACAGCACTTGTTGTTTGCCTCATTCCTACCTATATCATGCAGCGTAACAATAAGCAGTACAGAAGCCTTGGCGCCTCCGGCGCCGTATCGGCGGTGGTATTTGCTGGCGTGTTTTTAGAACCTACCATAAAAATTGGACTCTTTATTATTCCACCCATCATACCCGGTTTTATTTTTGGACCCCTTTATTTACTCATGACCATTTACATGTCTAAAAGAGGTGGCGATAATATCAACCACTCGGCACACTTTTGGGGCTCTGTTTGGGGTATTGGATTTTTAATTATTGCATGCAAAATATTCCCAGGCTTTGATCCCATCCAAAATTTTATAAGTCAGGTATCTGCTTATTTGCATTTATAAAATTATAGGCAAAAAACTACACTTTACTGCAGCAGTTGATGCTGGCGTTATTTTAAAACGGTTGTCAATACGGTAACCTACAACCCATGCAATTCGGTTATCTGATACAAGTACCCACACTTTTTCTTTAGCCGTTTTAGAAAGCTTGAGGTCAATAAAAAATTTACTGAGCTTCTTTTTCTTTTGCATGCCTAATGGATAAAAATAATCACCGGTTCCTGCGGGTCTTAAAATAAGTGGAAACTGCAAAACAGCAGCATCCAACATGCAGGTATTATTATCAGAAACAGGGGGCACCTGAGCCGCAGAAGTTTGTAACTGAAGTGTTCCACCCGGATAATGAACAGATGCATCATTCTGTTCCACCACTACCACACTCGTATTGATTGCTGTCTCAAGCGGCGCTAAAATCATCCAGTTTCTATTTTTAATTAAGCGGTGTGTAGGCGAAATCAATACCGCACCATTGTGTGCACTTAACATTTTGATAGCCTCTGGAATTTGAGCAGCGGTAAAACCAAAAGGGTACAGCATTTCAAAAGTAATGGTATCTAGTGGCTTTGCTTTTTGCCACATGAGTACTGGAATATGAATTTCATGGCCATTAATAAATTGAAGCTTACTTACAATTTTTTGCATGGCTCCTTTATATACTTCCGATACTTCGCGTAAATGCTTAATGGTATGTAAAATATTTTGTTCCCACTGCGGATATAATTCCTGCACAGCTGGTAATACCTGATGTCTAAAAAAATTACGGGTATATTTATCACTAGCATTTGAACTATCTTCTACAAATGCGATGCCGGCCTCAGTTGCGTAATCGATTATTTCTTGCTTTTGAAAAACGAGTAATGGGCGCAGTAAACGCTCTTTTACTTTATAGGGCTCAATGCCAGTTAAACCAGCAATACCAGTACCTCTGCAAAAATGCATGAATACGGTTTCAATATTATCATTGGCATGATGCGCCGTAATTACAATGGTATTAAATGTTGCAAACCATGTATAACGCAAATCTCTAGCCGCTTCTTGAATAGATATTTTGTTTTCAGTAGCATAGGAGTTCGTATCAAAATGCTTACAAGAAAAAGGGACATCTAATGTAACTGCTAATTTTTTTACAAAGGCTTCATCTCTATCACTCTCCGCTCCTCGTAATTTAAAATTACAATGCGCAATTTCAAAATTAATACCAGCACCTTTTAACAAATATGCAAGTACCACACTATCGGCACCCCCACTTACTGCAAGCACAAAATGGCCATCCGCACTAAATTGAGGAAAAGTTTGAGCCCAGTGTTTATTAAACCTTGCTTGAAAGTGCATATGCTATGCTCCTTTTTTTACTTCTTTTGCCCAAGTATCTTTTAAACCTACGGTTCTATTAAATACAAGTTTTGTTGGCGTACTATCTTTGTCGGCACAAAAATATCCTTTGCGTAAAAATTGAAACCCTACACCCATACTATCTTGTAATAGTGCAGGCTCTGCGTATGCATGCGGCACCACCGTTAAAGATTCTTTGTTGATATAATCTTTAAAATCACCTTCGGCACCCGCAACATCTTCGACATTGAATAAACGGTCGTACAAACGAACTTCGGCAGGTATCGCATGTGCTGCACTTACCCAGTGTAGTGTTCCTTTAACGTGAATGCCAGACGTATCTGACCCACTCTTGCTTTCAGGAATATAACTGCAATGAAGTTCTGTCACATTTCCATCTGCATCTTTTACAAAATTGTCGCACTTAATAATATAAGCACTTTTTAATCGCACCATTTGACCAGGCGCCAGTCTAAAATATTTTTTAGACGGCTCTTCCATAAAGTCGTCACGCTCTACAAAAATTTCTTTGCTAAACGGCACTTCACGTAAACCACCGTTTGGATCTTCGGGATTATTTTCTGAAGTTAGTATTTCACCCTCGCCGGTATAGTTGGTAATAATTACTTTTAATGGATCAAACACCACCATGCGGCGCACGGCTGATTTATTTAAATCTTCACGCACACAAAATTCAAGTAAACTAATATCAATTAAGTTATCACGTTTTGCAATACCTATACGGTCACAAAACTCTCTGATAGCCGCTGCAGGGTAACCTCTTCTGCGCATTCCAGAAATAGTAGACATGCGTGGATCATCCCAACCCGTTACATGATTTTCTTGTACCAGTTGTAATAATTTACGCTTACTCATCACTGTATAGGTCATGTTTAAACGCGCAAACTCGTATTGTTTAGAAGAGAAAATCGATAATTTTTCAATAAACCAATTATACAATTCTCTATGCGGAATAAATTCGAGCGTACACACCGAGTGCGTTATATTTTCGATGGCATCACTTTGTCCGTGTGCAAAATCGTACATCGGATAAATGCACCATTTGTTACCGGTGCGGTGATGGTGTGCATGTTTGATTCGGTAAATGATAGGATCACGCATATGCATGTTACTACTTGCTAAATCAATTTTAGCACGTAACACTTTTTCGCCATCGGCATATTTACCAAGGCGCATATCTTCAAAAAGTTGCAAATTTTCGGCTACAGTTCTGCTCCTAAAAGTATTTGCAGTACCGGCTTGTGTAGGGGTTCCTTTTTGCGATGCAATTTCATCGCTGCTACTATCGTCTACATAGGCAAGGTCCATTTCAATTAAACGAACTGCAAAACCATGTATTTGATCAAAATAGTTAGAAGCATATAATTCTTCGGCCCAATGAAAGCCAAGCCACTTCACATCGTTTTTAATACTCTCAACATATTCCGTTTCTTCAGTCACCGGATTGGTATCATCAAAACGTAAATTGGTAGTGCCGCCATATTTTTTAGCCAAGCCAAAATTCAAACAAATGCTTTTAGCGTGACCAATATGTAAATAGCCATTAGGCTCTGGAGGAAAACGCGTAACAATAGACTGGTATTTGCCAGCTGCTAAATCTGCCTCTACAATTTCTTCAATAAAATTTAAGCTCTGTTCTTCAGACATGTATCAGTTTTTACACTGCAAAGTTACGCTAAAATAGGTGCTATAAGGCGTATGACGCTATAATTTGGGTAGCTGTAACCATATCAGGGTGCATGAGCCTATCTGCGGCCACAAAAGACACCTGCTCACGTAATGTAGCCACTAATTTTTCGATAGGTTCGGAGCTTTTTGCAGGTCTCCTAAATTCAAGTGCTTGAGCCGCGCTTAATAATTCTATGGCCAATACTTTTTCTACATTATTGATAACACGAAGACATTTTGTTGCCGCGTTGGCACCCATACTTACATGGTCTTCCTGGTTATTAGAGGACGAAATACTATCCACCGAAGCTGGTGTACAAAGTTGTTTGTTTTCACTAACAATACCTGCTGCCGTGTACTGTGGAATCATAAATCCAGAATGCAGCCCGGGATCTTTCACTAAAAATAAAGGAAGATCACGCTGACCACTTAACAACTGATAGGTTCTACGCTCCGAAATATTGGCCAATTCACTCATCGCAATGGCTAAATAATCGAGTGACATTGCAAGCGGTTGTCCGTGAAAATTTCCGCCACTCACAATTAAATCTTCGTCTGGGAAAATATTTGGATTATCCGTTACCGAATTTATTTCACGCATAAAAATATCAAGCACATGATTAAATGCGCCAATGGTGGCACCATGTACTTGAGGTATACATCTAAACGAATACGGATCCTGAATTTGTTTACCGGCAGAAGCTGCAATACTACTACCAGCTAAATATTCGCGCATTTTTTTAGCCGTAAGCACCTGACCTTCATGTGCCCGAATGCTATGAATTTGTGGGCTTAGCGGCTCTGTGGTACAATTAAAAGCATCAAATGAAAGTGCAGCAACCAAATGTGCCATTTCAATTAAATGCTCGGCTTTTTGTAAACAGTACATACCATAAGCACTCATAAATTGAGTACCATTGATAAGCGCTAATCCTTCTTTACTTTGAAGTTTAATGGGGCTCCAATGATAGCGCTCCATAATAGAATCGGTTTGATGTTTAATGCCATCAATGGTTACTTCACCAAGCCCTAAAAGGGGTAAACTTAAATGGCTTAGTGGCGACAAATCACCAGAAGCCCCCAGTGATCCCTGGGTAAAAATAACAGGCAGTACCCTATTATTATACATTTCCAACAAACGTTTTACGGTATCAATTTGAACCCCACTATGTCCATAACTCAACGACTTAATTTTAAGCATGAGCATGAGCTTAACAATGGACTCCGGCACCTGCTCGCCTAATCCACAAGCATGTGAAACAATTAAATTATACTGAAGCTGTTCAATTTGAGAATCGTCAATAGTAATATTTTGTAAGAAGCCAAAACCCGTATTAATACCGTAATAATTTTTATCTTTCTGGGCCATTTTCTGGTCCAAATAAACACGACAAGCAGTTATTTTATCATGCGCATCAAATGTAATAGACACATCCTGATCATGTGCTAAAAGGTTTTTAACCTGGCTAAAATGAAGCCATTTATGGTCTAATGGCAGGTAATTATAACTCACGAATAAGTGTTTGATGCAAAGTAAAGACTTTTAGAAAAACGAGGCTAACTAATTAGGAAGTAGCCTTATTTGATCGAATTGTTTTGAAATTATGGCCATTTTTTCTTTATTTTGCGCCACTCTAAAGAGGACCGGTAGCTCAGCTGGATAGAGCAACTGCCTTCTAAGCAGTAGGTCATTGGTTCGAATCCAATCCGGTTCACAAAGCCCCAAACACCTATTTTTGGGGCTTTTTCATGCCATTTCCTTCCCATTTGCCATTTATTTTCCCGACATTTACAAGGTATGTTAACCGCCCGTACCTACTTATTTTTGAGTTGTTTATCTCTATTTATTGGGGTATTTGAGGTATTGGGTCAAGGATGTCCTCCAAATATTGGCTTTGAAACCGGGAATTTAGGCAGCTGGGACGCTTTTGATGGATCTATTGCCCGTTCCAATGGAGCACTAAATATGACACTTGGAAGCCCACAAGATGGCAAACATACCATCATTACCAATTTTCCGGGCACCACTGCCAAAGACTATTATGGCGGCTTCCCTACTAGCTGTCCAAATGGCAGCGGCTATTCATTAAAACTAGGTAACGACCAAACCCAAGCAGAAGCCCAGGGTGTGTCTTACACGTTTACAGTCCCCTCCACCGAAGGTGATTATAGTATTATTTACAACTATGCTGTTGTATTTGAAAATCCTGCAGGTCATCAAGATTGGGAGCAACCAAAATTTATGGTCAAAGTTTTTAACGTTACTGATAATAAATATGAAACCTGCGGTGCTTTTGAGTTTATTTCGGCCCCCAACTTACCGGGCTTTAAAGAATCAACCGTAAAAAAAACGGTGTTTTACAAAGAGTGGGCACCTATTACTTTAAAACTTCCCGGATATCAGGGCAAAACCTTAAGGCTTGAATTTACAACCAACGATTGTTCGAGAGGTGGTCATTTTGGGTATGCATATTTAGATGTTAATGACAACTGCACAACACCCGTTACAGGTAATGTTTTTTGTACCAATATTACTGGACTCAATCTTACAGCACCTTACGGCTTTGCAGATTATAAATGGTATACCGATGATTTTTCAAAACTACTTGGTAATGAAGTAGTGCTTACCATTACACCAGCACCTCCACCGAAAACCAGATTAGCACTCGTCATTACACCCTACCCCAATCAAGGTTGTTTAGATACATTATATACTACCATTGTAAAATCGTTGGACCCCTATGTTTTTAAATTAGCAGACAGCCTAGTCGCATGTCAAAACATAGGTGCCAATGTTACAGATAGCATTGTTACTGCAGGTAGTAGTCCTGGATTAAAATTAAGTTACTTTAACAGCCCTACTAATGGCGATTTTGTTGCTTCTCCAAAATCCATTAGCAAATCAGGTTTAATTTATGTAAAAGCAACCAATAGCGCTGGCTGTGCAGATACAAAGCCTCTATCTGTAATCATACACCCCAATCCTACTATTGTAGTAAAGCAACCCGCTGCTGCATGTATTCCAGAAACAATAAATATTACAGATACGGCATACACTAATGGCAATGACCCCAATTTAAAATATACGTATTGGCAAGATGCACTTGCAAAAACACCGGTCGTTAACCCTACAAAAATTGCACAAACAGGCAGTTATTTTGTATTAGGCACGAGCCAATTTGGGTGTAGTAATATTGTTCCTATGAATACCCGTATAAGTGCAGTTCCAACAACTGTAGTTAGCAATTATACAGCCTGCGGAAGTATTCCTTTAGACAGTATTAGCCCAACAAAAGGTAGTGATCCACTTGCAAGTGTTAGTTATTTTTATGATAGTCTTACCACTAAATCGATGTTGAATAACAACCGCTTTGATGGTACAACAAATTATTTCATAAAATTTACGGCACCAGCAGGATGTACTGTTGTTAAAAAAGCGAGTGTAACCATTAATAATTATCCAAATTTTTTAGTTACACAACCAGCACCTGTAAAAATTCCAGTAACAATTGATCTTACAACTATTCCCCCGCCATCAAATAATTGGGTGTATAGTTATTGGCAAGACTCATTATGTACTGCTACATTATTACAACCAAAGAGAATTGTAGCGAGTGGAAAATATTTTATTAAGGCTACCACACCTATAGGGTGCGCGCTAGTCCAAACAATCAATGCTACTGTTAATGACGCAGATATTATTCCACCCAATGCGTTTTCACCAAATAGTGATGGCATCAATGATACCTGGAGCATTCCCTTACTAGACTATTACCCTAATTGTACGGTTAATATATTTAACAGAACCGGACAACAAGTATTTGGCTCTAGCGGGTATGGAAAAAACTGGGACGGCAAATCAAAAAATCAAACAACATTACCATTGGGAGTATATTATTACGTCATTAAATTATCAGGTAAACACCAAGCTTTTGCCGGCAGTGTTAGTATTTTATACTAAATCATTATGGAAGTAAAAATTGAAGCCTCTTGGAAAGAAGTGTTGAGTAAAGAATTTAAATCAACATACTTTTTGCAAACAGCGGCACATATAAAAACAGAACTAGCAACTGGTGTAAAAATATTCCCAGCAGGTAGTCATATTTTTAATGCATTCAACCAAACACCATTTAATGAGGTTAAAGTGGTTATACTTGGTCAAGACCCTTACCACGGAAGTGGTCAAGCCATGGGACTCAGCTTTTCTGTACCGGAAGGCGTAAAACCACCACCATCTCTTGTTAATATTTTTAAAGAATTAAAATCTGATATTGGATTACCCATACCTACAAGTGGAGATCTAACACACTGGGCTAAACAAGGTGTGCTTTTATTAAATGCCGTACTTACGGTTCGAGAAAACGACCCCGCTAGTCATGCAAAAATTGGATGGATGCACTTTACAGACGCAGTTATCAAGAAATTATCAGATGAAAAAAAAGGGATTGTATTTTTATTGTGGGGGAAATTTGCAGAACAAAAACAAATACTAATTGACGAAACAAAACATTTTGTTTTAAAAGCAGCGCACCCATCGCCATTTAGTGCAGACAAAGGTTTTTTTGGTTGTAAACATTTTAGTAAAACAAATGAACTACTTGCAAAGCAAGGACTTCAAGTAATTGACTGGCATATTTAATTAAAAAAATGAGCGAAACGATACATAAAATACCAACCATTAAATTCATTGCTGGGAGAATTCTGGCAGTATGGGCGATCATCATTTTCATTTGCACTATGTTTGTAGCTGTCTTTTTTTTAATCCCATGCTTTTTTTTAGCGGAACCACATGTAGCTATACTGCACAGAAAAGTTACACAAATTTGGATGCGTTTTTTCTTATTTTTTATTGGATGTCGCATTAAAATTAAGGGCGCCGATAATTTTGTGAGGGGTGAAAACTATGTGGTGGTATGCAACCACAACTCACTGATGGACGTTCCGGTGAGCACACCCTTTATGCCAAGGGCCAATAAAACAATTGCTAAAGTAAGTTTTTCTAAAGTTCCCGTTTTTGGATGGGTGTATAAGTTTGGTAGCGTTTTAGTAGATCGTAGAAGTGACCAAAGCCGGAGACAAAGTTATGAAGAGATGAAGGCAATTTTAGCGGTTGGACTTGATATGCTCATATATCCAGAAGGCACTAGAAACAGAACCGGAGACCCACTCAAAAGTTTTTATGATGGTGCATTTAAACTAGCCGTAGATACACAAAAACGTATCATACCTACCATTCTATTTAACACAAAAAACATATTACCTCCTAGCCCTAGCTTTTGTTTAATGCCCGGTAAAATTGAAATGCATTTTTTGCCACCTGTAGATGTTGCAGGTAAAACAAGTAAGGAAGTAAAGGAAGAAGTGTTTGAACTCATGTGGAACTATTACGCCAAGCACCAGCAGTTATTAGAAGGTAGAATTTGAGAATACCCTACTTCGATTAATTTTTAAATCACGCAAGATTCCTGATTTAGGATTCACGGTAATATTAAAGGATCTAAAAATACCAACCGGCATTACATTAATAGACATTTGCCAGCAGTGCATTTCGCGAGATATAAACATACTAAATTGCTGAAGCCCTCCCATTGATACGTCGTAATATCCGGTACCACCCACTTTCCATTTTTCGGTTAAACTAAAATCACCATTAAAGTTTAAACTTGAAAAAGTTCTTGTCTCAAAGCCACTATAATCTGGCTTAAGCTGCCTGTTAAACGATAATGAATAAGAGAAAGATAATGTCCAAGGAATATTAAAATCTGTAAACTCAGCAGGATTGGATTTTGCAAATTGTAACTGCCTTTGTTGTTCATCGGGTGTTAAAAAAGGATCAATTGGTATGGCTCTGTCTTTTTCTGTTTTCCCATCTTTAGACTTGCTTGAAAAAGAAGTAGAAATAGCAACACTACCACTTGTAATACGTCCAAATTTGAAGGCACCTGGATCAAAAGCATAGGTTTTTAAACGGTAACCCATTTTATCAATATCGTAAGGATCTAGTGTGGCACTTGCATTGATATTCACTTTTTCAAAAAGTGTACTCCTTGCATATAAATTAAAAGTTCCTAACTTAAAACTATCAGCAAGCATATTATAGGAAGAAGAAATACCAAAACCTTCTATGAGTTTTACTTTTTTGTCCTTGGCAGTAGAGTCCGATTTGTCACGCACTTTCATTTCCAATAAATTATCTATGCCAAATCCTATACCACCAAAACGTCCTTCCGAAAAAGAACCAACAACACCACCTTCATATTGTGAAAACCGATACCTTCTGCCTGTTGTATCAATTTGTGTACTATAATGGTATGCAGCCGCCATATCAGGTTGATAATTTACAGAAACGGTAGGTCTAATTTCATGGCGAATCCCTTTGATATTGCTGTTTTTGCCAAAAGTATAGGTACCAAAAATTCGGGTGGCCGCACTAATACCAAAACTCATTTGACGTGCAGTATAGAGTCCTTTGTATTTAACGGTATCCACTTTTTTATTGGCCGTATTCCAACTCCTAATAAAGCGTTGACCATACCAGCGCTCTTCGTAAGAGATACTAGGGCTAATGGTTACAGGCCCAAGTGCCGGTAGCGACATGGATATTGGAATATTATGAACTGCACCCCACTGCGCAGTATCTAAGAGTCTTTTGAAATTAAAAGCTGTATCATAAAAAGACAATTGGTTTTGCACGTTACCACTATATCCTATACCAATTTTTTCGTACCACTTTCCTGAACCTATTTGCTCTTTGGATTGAAAAGGATATAATGTTACCACGTTAAAGTTTACGGTTGGAAGTTGTAAATTAACGAGGCGTAAATTATTGTTTTGGTTGTGGTTGGCATTAACCGATAAATTGTATTTACCTCTCCAATCTTTAGAATAACTTATGGAAGAACTTAATTGGTTCTGAAAGTTTTGCATCGGGTTGTTAAGCAGCAATCTATTAAACCTGGAGCTACCAAAATTTACATTGGCAGAAAAACTACTACCGGGTCTTGCTCTATTATCCCTGCTATGACTCCAATTGAGCATAAAGGATTTATTTTGGTTAAACTCTTCACCAGTGCCGCCAAACCTGTTTAAACTCTTAGTATTTTGAAATGTAAGGTTAAAGCCACCCGTAAATGCATAGCGCTTGATGTATTTAGAATTCAGGTTTACATTCCAGCCACCATAAGAATAAATATTGGTCCTTGTAGTAAAATCTAGATAGTCGTTAATGACTTTATAATAACCGAGACCTTCGAGGCCCAATCCAAAATCTTCAGACGCTGTAAATGCAGGTGCCAAAATTCCCGAATGCCTACCTCTATTTAAAGGGAAAATACCAAATGGAATACCAACGGGCATGGGAACGCCTTCAAATTCCGGAAACGTAGGGCCAGAAATACCCAATTTGTTATTGATGATTTTCATCCGGCCCGTTCTAAAGGCAAAGTGAGGAGTATCTAAATTACAGGTTGTAAAACGTGCTTTTTTTGCGTACACCACGCTATCATTCATTTTTTTAAGGCTTAGGGCATTCACAAAAATTTCACCTTCCTGAAAAAAAGTGTTTTTGGTTAGACCCTTGGACGTTTCCATATTAAATGAAATGGTATCACTAATCGATTTCATTTCACCCTGGATAAAAACGGGTTTACTATCTAATTTACCACTAGAATCGGTACTTCCATAGGCTTTTACCATTTTGGATTGCTGGTTATACCTAATCGTTGCAGCCTCAATTTTAAGATCCTGGTAGTTGGTTTTAGCCTTTCCGTACAACAAAAACTCCCTTGTATCGACAATTAATATCCCCGAATCAGCGGCATTATAGTCGATGGGGGCATCTATAGAATCTTTTGATAATTTAAGGGTATCGGTGATGTTAATGAGAGAATCGGTCTTTTTGACAAGTGTATCTGCCTTATTTACGAGGGTATCGCTAAAAAAAGGAACATTTTGCCTTAAAAAGGCACTTGATTCCCACTGAAATGTTAATAAAAGCAAAACTATACCCATTACAATAGCGGGTAAGGTTTTTACGTTAATTTTACGTCGTTTGCTTCTATTCACTAGGCAAAAATAGTGTATGAAAGGTGTAAAATGACTTATATCTAAAATCCTTTAACGAATTGATATGAAGATAAAAAGAATAGCTGCCCTTGTAGGTTCAATTTTTTTGAGTTTTCAAGCATTTACTGCACCTCATCCAACACCCGGTTTAACGCCAAGCAAACCTGCAGCCCGTATTCAAAAACAAGCCCTCAAAAGGATCATTATTGATGCTGGACACGGTGGTGGAAACATTGGAGCTAGAGGCAGGTATTCTACCGAAAAAGACATATCACTGGCGATTTCCTTAAAACTAGAAGCACAATTAAAGCAAGCCCTCCCTGATGTTGAAATATTAATGACCCGTAAAACAGATGTCTTTAATTCAGTAATCGAAAAGGCCGATATCGCTAACCGCTTAAAAGGTGATTTGTTTATTTGTATACACGTGAATTCGGCGGGATCAAGAACCATAAAAGAAGTGGTAGGCTATAAAACAATTACTGTGAAAGGTAAAAAAGGTAAGAAAGTAAAAAAACAAGTGCCTCAATATAAAATCACGCGTTTGCCAAGCACTGCCATAGGCACCGAAACTTTTATTTTTGGTGTTGACAAATCTGATGAACGCGTAGCTGCCGCTGGTGAAAGTGTGGATGAATACCTAGATAGCGTTTCTCTGAAAATATTAGAAGCCCGCAAACAAACAAACGCCAACGACCCTACTAAACAAATGCTAGCGAGCATTATGGCCCAGCAATACTTTCAGCGCAGTGCCAAATTGGCCTTAACCATTGAGGAGGAATTTCAAAAATTAGGGCGCGTTAGTAGACAAGCCCAACAGCGAAAAAAAGGCATTTGGGTATTACAAGCTGTTAGCATGCCAGCAGTACTTGTAGAAACTGGCTTTATATCAAACCCCGACGAAGAAGACTACCTTAATAGTGAGTTAGGTCAATTAGAAATATGCGACGTAATTACTAAATCTGTTCGGATTTATAAAAAATCATTAGAGAATCAGATAGGCGTAGGCGGTCAATAAACCTTAATTTTGTTACATGAAAATTTCGAACGAATCAAAAGTTGGAGCACTTACCGCTATATCTATCACGGTTCTAATTCTAGGCTTTAATTTTTTGAAGGGAAAGACATTATTTAAAACAGGCAATTACATTTTTGCCAAATACCAAGACACCAAAGGGCTCATGGTTTCTAACCCGGTATATGTAAATGGTTTTCAAGTGGGCAGTGTTATTGATATCGAAAACACAGATTACAACTTGCATTCTATTTTGGTTACCGTTAAACTCAACGAGAGCTATAAAATTCCTACCAATTCGGTGGCAAGCATTAAAGACAATCCACTAGGCACTCCTAGCATTGTTATAAAGCTTGGCGATAATTCAAGTTTCTTAAAACCGCAGGATACCATTGCAACCAGAAATGCGATTGGCCTTTTTGATGATGCCATGAACAAATTGGAGCCCGTAACCGATCAAATTAAAGTAACGGTTCAATCACTTGATAGTGTCTTAAAAAACATCAATCGTATTTTTGACCCAAATACTAAAAATAATTTACAAGAGGCCATTGCCAACATTAATACAACAACAACTAGCTTAATTGTTTCTGCAGCAGCTATTGAATCAATGCTTGATAAACAGTCTGGTGCCATCACTAGCTCAGTGAACAATATCAATAGTGTTACTAAAAACTTAGCAGACCACAATAAAGAAGTAGCAGCTACCCTTTCTAATTTAGAAAAAACAACCAATAAATTAGCAGCCGCAGATATCAGCGGTACTATTGGCAATTTAAAAACAGCTATCGATAATTTAAATGTGCTTGTTAAAAAAGCGGCAAGTGATGAAGGAAGTTTAGGTAAACTGATAAACGATAAAACTTTATACAATAACTTAAACAATAGTTTAAAGAGTGCTAATACATTACTAGACGACTTACGTGTACATCCAAAAAGGTATGTACAGTTTTCGGTTTTTGGTAAAAAAGATAAAAGCAGCCCACTTCAAGCGCCCATTATTGATTCTGCTAGTTCTAATAAACAATAATGGTATTTTTAGTTAAACGATACTTTACAATCTGCTGCTTACTGCTAGCCTCAATCGCCTATGCGCAACCTAAAAAAAATGTATCCGCCCCGTCTACAAAAGACACAACCAAACCAAAAATTATTACACAGGAAAACTTCCTGTATATTTTAGCAGCAGATAAACAGTACTTACAAAAATCAGATACGAACCAACTAGTTTCATATGCTGGACATGTAAAAGTAAAACAGGGAAATACACTTTTTTATGCCGACAGCGCAATCATCAACCCTGTTTTAAATACACTAGAATCATTTGGTAATGTGCATATCAATGACGCAGATAGTATTCATATTTATGCACAGTACCTGCGTTATATGGGTATTGATAAAAAAGCGTTGCTTACCAAAAAAGTAAGATTAACAGACAAAAAAAGCACCCTCACCACCGAAAACCTTACCTACGATGTAAACCTTAAACTAGGCACTTACTTATATGGCGGCAAAGTGGTGAATAAAAAAACAACCCTTACAAGTACGGAAGGAAATTACTACGGAGATACCAAGGATATTTATTTTTATAAAAATGTGTTGCTCCTACAACCAGATGGTACTATCAAAACGGATAGCCTGCAGTACAATACCACCACCGAAGTTTCTACGTTTATTAGCCCTACTGTTATAAAAGATAAAAATGGTTTAACCATTAAAACGCGTGAAGGCTTTTATGATATTAAAAAGAAGATTGCCAATTTATACAAGCGCTCCATTATAGAAGATTCTACTTTTAGCATTACCGCCGACGAAATTGCCATTGATAGCCTTAATGGACTCAGTGAATTTAGAGGTAACGCCGTTTACAGAAGCAAAGACAAAGAACAGGGTTTTGATATGATTGCCAATAACATCAAAACCAATAACAAAAGGAGCACTATTATGGCAACTCAAATACCACTCCTTATTATTAAGCAAGGAAGCGATAGTATTTTTATTACTGCAGACACTTTGTTTTCTGGACGTGTTATAGACTTACTAAAAACAAAAAAGATTCCGAATGTAAGGCCTGTGCCATTAGATACAAGTATTAAAAAAGAAATTACCAAAGCAATCATTAAAGATACAGTTAAAGCAGTAATAGCAAAATCAACAATTAAAAAAGGAAATTCTAAAAATAGTATCGATTCTATAAAAATAAAATCTGAGCCAACAGTAGATAGTACTTTAAAATATTTTGAAGCCTATAAAAATGTAAAAATATTTTCTGACTCATTACAAGCCGTTGGCGATAGTTTATTTTTTTCGGGTCAAGACTCGGTATTTAGATTATTTGACAATCCCATATTATGGGCACAGGAAAACCAAATTAGCGGAGACACCATTTATTTATTTTTGAAAAATAAAAGACCAGAGCGCTTGTATGTTTTTGAAAACGCATTAAGCATTAGTAAAGTAGACAGTAGCAACTATTTTAACCAGGTAAGAGGCAATACCATCAATGCTTTATTTGATAGCACTGGACAAGTTGATTTTTTAACGGCCAGGGGCAGTGCCGAAAATATTTATTACGCGCAGGACGAACAAAAGCGTTTTGTTGGCGTTAATAAAAATAGCTCCGATCTTATAGAAATTATCTTTGTAGAAGGCAAGCCTAAGCGTGTTAAATTTATCAATAATCTTGAAGGCAACCTACTACCCATGCGTGGCAAAACCAATCATGATGAACTGAAACTGAAAAGCTTTAATTGGCAAGACAAAATTAGACCAAAAAGCAAGTTTGATATACTAATAGGGAACTAGAACAGCGTTTAGCTTACTGAATTACAAATTGTGCTGCACAATAAACACAAGTGCGCCAACCAGATAACCAATCAACGCAATCCAACTAATGCGTTTTAAGTACCAGAAAAAATCAATTTTTTCTAGCCCCATTACCGCCACTCCAGCAGCAGATCCAATAATCAAACATGATCCACCTGTGCCAGCTGTATATGCGAGTAACTCCCAAAAATAATGATCTTGCGGATACTGCTCGAGTGTATACATACTTTGTAAAGCAGCAACGAGTGGCACATTATCTAAAACAGCAGACAATAATCCAATGGCAATGGCCACCAAATTAATATCACCAATAGTTGTATTTAAAAATCCGGCTAACTCAGGTAATATCCCAACATATTCTAATGAAGCGATACTCATAAGTATACCAAAGAAAAATAAAATACTAGGCGTATCAATTTTTTGAATGGCATGGTTAACAGACAAAACGCCTCTTTCTTCTGAAGGCTTTTTCTTGTGTAATATTTCGGTTACCACCCAAATAATACCGAGGCAAAGTAGCATGCCCATATACGGCGGCAAATGCGTAATAGTTTTAAAAATGGGAACAAAAAGCAATGCACCAATTCCTACAATAAAAATCAAGTTGCGATCAAATAAATTTGAAGTACTATTAACTTGATCTGCCGGTGCCTGCTTTAATGCAATTTGACCTTTTATCATATAACTGATAATAAGGGTTGGAATAACCATACTCACTAAGCTGGCAAAAAACACCTGTCTAACAATATGTAACGGCGTAATCTGACCTCCAATCCATAGCATCGTTGTAGTGACATCTCCTATTGGGCTCCATGCGCCACCTGCATTTGAAGCAATGATCACAAGACCCAGTAACATCCATTTGGTTTTTTTGTCTTCAATCAATTTATTTAAAATTGAAATCATTACAATCGTGGTTGTTAAATTATCCAATACCGCAGACAAGAAAAATGTAATAATTGCTATGAGCCAAATGAGCTTTGTTTTATTGGTTGTTTTTATAGCTTCTGCAATATTTTGAAATCCGTCATGGGCATCAATTAACTCTACAATAGTCATGGCGCCCAATAAAAAAAATACGATTTCACTAATACTACTTAAATGATGCGTAAGCGATTCTATCACCAGTTCCTTATCGGATGCATTCAATACAATTAATGTCCAACACAAAACAGCAGTAATAAGTGCCGTTGCCGACTTATTAATATGAATGGTATGCTCAAGCGTAATGAAGGCATAACCCAATACAAAAATGATAAGCAAAATTGGCACTAACATAGACATCAAATTTAACTAATCTTGGCTCTCCTTTTCTAACATTAAATAAGCCTTAATAAAGCCTTCTATTTCTCCATCCATCACTGGACCCACATTTCCTACTTCATAATCGGTACGGTGATCCTTAATCATCTTGTAAGGATGAAATACATAGCTTCGGATTTGACTTCCCCACTCTATCTTTTTCTTGTTGGCATTGGTAGCATTGAGGGCTTCTTGACGCTTGCGTAGCTCTTCTTCGTAAAGCCTGCTCTTAAGCATCTTTAATGCGAGCTCTCTATTTTCACCCTGCGTTCTGGCCTGCTGGCACTCTACTATAAAACCACTGGGTCCGTGCTTTAAACGAACCGCTGTTTCTACTTTATTTACGTTTTGACCACCACTTCCACCACTTCTATAAAAGGCCCACTCTAAATCGGCAGGGTTAACGGTAATTTCTATAGAATCATCAATTAAGGGATATGCATATACAGAAGCAAAAGAGGTATGTCTTCTGGCATTGCTATCAAATGGAGAGATACGAACGAGACGGTGAACACCACTTTCTGCTTTTAAAAATCCATAAGCAAAGTCTCCTTCAAATTGTAGGGTTGCACTTTTAATACCCGCGCCATCACCAGCCTGAAAATCTATTTCAGTTACTTTCCAACCTTGCTTTTCACCATACATACGGTACATGCGCAGTAACATTTCGGCCCAGTCTTGACTTTCTGTTCCACCAGCGCCCGGATTAATTTGTAAAACGGCAGTGAGCTCGTCTTCTGGTTTATTGAGTGTGCTTTTAAATTCAGCTTCTTCTATTTGCGCAATGGCAATAACGTGCGCTTCTTTGGTTTCTTCTTCGGTGGCATCACCAGCCTTCCAGAATTCAAACAAGGTCGCAAAATCTTCTACGCTACTTTCTACTTGCTTAAAAAGCTTTAACCAATATTCATTTACCTTAATTTCTTTCATGATGCCAGTAGCTCTGGTGTTGTCATCCCAGAAGCCAGGCGAAAGCGAAAGTTGCTTGTCTGTATCTACTTTATATATGCGGTTCTCAACGTCAAAGAAACCTCCTCAAAACCGTCACTCGGTCTCTCATATACTTAATCTGCTCTTGTGTCATATCAAAACAATTATTTCAAAATAAAAAAAACCATAAGCCTCGTAAGCCGGATTCTGTTTCTAAACCATCATTTATCTAGTTGTATTATTACTAACACAATCTTGCTGCCTACCCTGGAACCCTTCCAATAAATTGGAATCAAACGAGCCGCTTTCAAAGATTCCTATACATGGCATTACAACACCCAAGGTTTACCCTCCTTTGCTGTTACCAACAAAAGCTGTGAGCTCTTACCTCACATTTTCACCTGTGTCCGCTTTTTGCAAAACGGAAGTTATTTTCTGTGGCACTATCTCTCATTTATATGCTACCATATAAATGGCCGGCGCTTAACCGGTGGGTTGCCCTATGCTGTCCGGACTTTCCTAAGTGCCTAAGCACCTCGATGGTTCGGGCTTATGGAGCTGCAAAGATAACCTTTATTTAAAGAATATCTCTGTGGCACCATAGCCAAAGCGCGTATCGTATTGATTGATAAAGTGTTTGACCTCTCTTTTTGTCTTTAAAATGCTATGTAGTTCGTCTCTTAAAACCCCTTCGCCAACGCCATGGATCACAATAAATGAAGGCAGGCGGTGCGCTACGGCTAGATCAAACCATCTGTCAAATTCACTTAACTGAATACCCATAATTTCGGTATTGGATAAATGCAAATAACTATTTATGAGCTTTTCGATGTGAAGGTCTACCACCGATCTTGCTGGTGGTAAATTTTCTTTAATCTTTTTAGCGTCGTACACTTTAAAACCGGCCGCCGATAATTTAGAGATATCAAAAGATTCTACCACCGCTTCGTCTGGATATGAATCAAACAACAAATACGTGAGTGTTGGCTCGTTGTTTTCTTTTAATTTTTCGATGGCATTAAAAACCTGTTTAGGCTTTAGCTTAAGTATTGTTTCATAATGCGCTGCCTTATATTTTACTTTTTGAAGTAAAGAAAAGTCTACACTAAAATTAGGGGTATCGTTGATGGCTTCAAACGCTAGGTCATGTAAATAAAAATCATGAAAGGGTTGAATGGTAGTATCTAATTCAAAATTTAAACTAGAAGACAAAAACTGCTTGTAATGAAACCCATATGCAGTAGCCATGTTATTCACCAGATGCACCTTAAACGAAACAACAATTTCATCGTTAAAATCGTCGAGTCCAAACTTTGGAATGAAGGTTAACCAAACACCCGTTTCTTCTTTTACGGCCGTAGGCTTTGGTTTTTCGGTTGGGATATTATCAATAAACTGTTTAAGCGGCTTTTGGTCCTCTACAATTTTTTTTTGGGTGAAGCGCTTAAAATAAGGAAAATCAATTTGATCCATATAAGCCGGAAACTTTACGCCGCGCACTTCAATCATCACCATTTTATCATTGATAAAATCAACCACTTTTCCTTCTTCGTTGCTATGCAACACTAAAATTTCGTCACCAATCTGATATTTCATTATTATGCTGCGAGTTTACTTCTACGTCTACTATAAAAGAAGTAAATGGTTAAACCAATGCCCATCCATACAAAAAACCATAACCAGCTAATAGCGGGTATTTCAATCATTAAATAGAGGCAGCAAAGTGCGCCTACCACTGGTATCACCGAGTATTTCCGCACAAAACTTAATACCCCTGTTACAATGGCTATAAAAATAAAGAGTAAAAATAATATTTCTTGAAACCCTTCAGTAGCATAATTAGCAAAGGCATCTGATATGCGGTTCATTGAAAAATAAACGAACACAGCAACAATAGCAGGGATGATAAACTGTCCGTTTAGATACGGAAGTCTAAAAGCAGTGCTGCCTGCTTCTTTTGCCATACGTGGAAGTACGAGCACACCAAAACACACCAACACAAATGCAAAGAGTGTTCCAATACTTGTTAAATCGGTCATGGTAGAACTAGAAACAAAAAGTGATGGAATTCCCACTAAAAATCCAGTAACAATGGTTGCAAAAGAAGGCGTACCAAATTTTGGATGCACTTGAGCAAACTTTTTAGGTAAAAGTCCATCCCTACTCATACTCATCCAAATACGCGGCTGACCTAATTGAAAAACAAGAAGTACACTTGTTGTTGCAACAACCGCACTAACAGAAATTAAATACCCAATTTTATTAAGGTGTAATTTTTGAAACACGTATGCTAAAGGATCATCAACTTTTAATTCACTATAATGAACCATGCCCGTTAATACGAGCGCAATTAAAATATAAAGGACCGTACAAATAATTAAGGAATAAATCATACCACGCGGTAAATCACGTTGCGGATTTTTACATTCTTCGGCAGTGGTTGAAATAGCATCAAAACCAATATAGGCATAAAATACAGCAGATACACCCGCAAGCACACCCGTAAATCCGTTGGGTAAAAATGGATCCCAGTTAGCTGTGTCTACATAAAAGAAGCCCATCACAATTACAAAAATGATTACGGCAATTTTAAAAATTACCATGTAGTTGGTTGTTTTCTTACTCTCTTTAATTCCGATATAAGCAAGTGCTGTCACTAGCATTACAATTACAAAAGCAGGTATATTGATAATGAATTTTATACCAGCAATAACCGGTGCGTTAACAATAGCATCGTAACCCGTTTTTGCATGTCTACCAAGGCTTTCAAGTGAAGCGCCACCTGCCATGGCTTTAACTGCTTCATCGTAACCACTTTGTGCATTTGTGGTATTGGTAGCAAGCCATCCTGGCAAATGAATATTAAATCCTTCTAATAAATTATTAAAATATCCACTCCAACTAATAGCCACTACAATATTACCAATGGCATATTCAAGTATAAGCGCCCAACCAATAATCCAAGCAACTACTTCGCCAAAAGAAACATACGCATAGGTATAAGCACTTCCAGCAATAGGCACCCTACTTGCAAACTCGGCATAACAAAGTGCACTAAATCCGCAGGTGATTGCTGTAATAACAAACAAAAGGGATATACCCGGACCACCATTAAAAGCAGCCGTACCAATAGTAGAAAATATACCTGCCCCAATAACGGCAGCAATACCCATAAAAGTTAAATCCTTTACGCCTAATATTTTTTTAAGTCCAGATCCATGCCCCTCTGCTGCTGCAGCATCGGCATTGATTTTTACAATTGATTTTTTTCTAAATAAAGAATTTGACATGCGCTAATAATTGCGTTTAGTATACGAATAAAATATAAAATTAATTTTCCCGTTGCATTAAATAATTGGCAAGTGCTAATAGTGCCGACTTTCGACTACCGGTAACAGCAATATCTTCTAAATTAGCAAGGGCCATTTGTAAATATTTTTCTTTGAGTTCGATAGCCCAGGCATCTACATTACATGCTTTAAATAGTTCCAGTACCTGTGGTACTTTATCCGGACCAGAACTTGCAAGGAGTGAATCAAGTTTAGCGCGCTGATCAGGTGTTGCTACTTCTAGTGCATGCAGCAGTAAAAAAGTTTTTTTATTTTGTCTGATATCGCCACCTACTTCTTTACCAAATTTTTCAGGATCGCCAAAAGCGTCTAAATAATCGTCTTGAATTTGAAAAGCAATACCCAGGTTTTTTCCAAATTCATATAAGTGTTTGCAGTTATTTGGCGTGGCACCGCCTAATATGGCCCCCATTTCTAAACTAGCCGCAAGTAGTACCGACGTTTTGAGGGTAATCATATGTATGTAAGCGTCAAGGGTAACTGATGGCATTTTTTCAAAATCCATATCCAGTTGCTGACCTTCACAAACTTCTCTTGCTGTTGTATTAAAGAGGCTTAATATTTTAGGTAAATAAGCTGGGTTAATGTTTTGTAATTTTTCGTAGGCTCTAATGAGCATGACATCACCAGTTAATAGCGCCGTATTGTCGCCATATTTTTTATGCACTGTTTGCATGCCGCGCCTTAACGCAGCAGCATCCATCATATCGTCATGAATGAGGGTGAAATTATGAAATAGCTCAATAGCAGTAGCAAGTGACCAGGCGTCTTCGGTGATTTCACTAAAAAGCTCATTACCGAGCACACATAAAATGGGTCTAATTCTTTTACCGCCAATACTTAAAAAATATTCGCCAGGTTCATAAAGGCTTGCAGGGGTCGTCGGAAATTGAGCTACCCCAAAACGGGTACCAAACTCGGCCACCAATTCTTTAAAATCATGCATACTACAAACCTAAATAATTATTAAAGAGCAACCTTAACTATTCTTTCAGTAATTGATAATTATTTTTGTAGGGTATTTTCAAACCCCCTTTATGAAAAAACTACTTTTTACCGCTTTATTATTTGTTGCTGTCTTTTACGCGGGTGCCCAAACAACAAAACCCATTCTTCAATCTATAGGTGTAAAAGTTTACCCTGGCGCTATTACCTACAAACAGTATAAGACGGAGACTTTAGCCAAGGAATTACTAGCTTACTTTAACGATGACGGCTTTAGATTAACGGGTTTATATGAAAAACACATGCCGATAACAAACGCAGAGGGTCTTGAGTGGTATGTGGGTGGTGGTGGCCACTTTGGCCTTTGGAATAGTAGTTGGAGGCTTAGAAACCCGCCTAGTACGGCTGTTTTTGCCATTGGTGTGGACGGCGTAATTGGTTTAGACTATAAAATTCCAAACGCGCCCTTAGCCATTAGTTTTGACTGGCAGCCCTCATTTAACCTAGTGGGTCATACTTATTTTGAAGGAGGTTGGGGTGGATTAGCTGTTCGTTACACCTTTAAATAGGCTGTCAACAAATTCATGCTTGTCAAAAATGATCAGGTCATCTATTTTTTCGCCTACCCCAATATATTTTACAGGAATTTTAAACTGGCTAGCAATGGCCA
>Ga0209353_10000102_pt1 | contig 49140 bp, 58 predicted proteins | sample LauGreSpBDMM15SD_2_FD_187561 | JGI IMG/M metagenome (GOLD analysis project Ga0209353, IMG submission 187561) | Freshwater lake microbial communities from Lake Michigan, USA - Sp13.BD.MM15.SD (SPAdes) (version 2) | ecosystem: Environmental > Aquatic > Freshwater > Lake | place: Lake Michigan... | reverse complement strand
AGTAAAAACTCCTTGTGTACAATGATAAGCGTCTTCTTTTTCATTGTGGAAATGATATTTAGCCCGATGACGGTTTTGCCCGCACCGCATCCCAGTGTGACCAATCCGCCACTTCTGGATTTAGTATATGCTTTGACAACATCTTGCTGGTAATCGCGCAACGACCCTGCGAAAGGAACGTCGATGTCTTCGCCTTCTGGGATTTTGTGTTGTTTCGGAACCCCGAATTGCTCGGTTCCGAAAAAACGGGGAACATAAATTTTCTGGGTGGATTCGCGGTAGGCGGGGAACGACGCAGTTGTCGCCATCGGCGCACCGGGTGTTTGAGGGCGAATCGTCAAAGTGTCCTTGATGTATTTGATCTGATCTTCCGTCAATTCAGACTTGGGAATCGTGTATCCCTTTGGACCCAGATACGTGGAGAGATTTTTAGGCATTTCTTGGAAAACGGCTTTCTGGGGTTTCTTATAAAAATTTGGTTTCATTTTGCAACTACATATCTATTTAGAATTATTTCTAATTTGTTTTATAAACTCTTAAGGGAACCAAGGTTCCCTTATGATCCCTCCTTTAAAAGAAACCGATGACGTCCTTTATTTTTTATAATTAAAAGGAGGGATCATAAGGGAACCTTGGTTCCCTTAGTTTCCTTTTCTTTTTCCGCTATAATATATAATGAATTTTTCTTCTTATTACCAATCTTTATCCAAAATGGAATTTGGAATGTTGGCGCTTTTTATCATTTACTTAGTGATGGACATTTATCCTCCAGAAATACTCGCTTCATACATTGACACTTCTCTCGGAATGGTCGGAATTCTCTTGATTACTCTCTATGTTTTCATGAACTACAATCCCATTTTAGGAGTTGTTTTCTTGTTTGTTGCTTACGAGATTGTTCGAAGAAGCGCGCGTGTCAATAATCGTGTTCCGATGATGATGCACACACCGTCCCAGGCCAGAAAAGACGCCGAATTAGCGGCGATGAACCCAGCCCCGGCTACTTCATTGGAAGAGGAAGTGGTTGGCCAAATGGCGCCCGTTGGAAAAAGCAGTTTGATTAGCTACACCATGAGCGAATACAAACCCGTTTCTACGGATATCCACAATGCCTCTACCATATAAAAGAAACCTACGGTTTCTCTTTGACTCTTCCCTTTAAAAGAAGATTCAGAAGGAGGGATCATAAGGCGTAAGCGTCGCTGAATACCGTAGGTTTCCTTTAATGTATCGCATAATTATATATAATTATGCGTCATAACAATCGTCAATATGAAACACGACTCAAAAATGGCAAAGAAATTACAGTAGAAAACGTTAAAGAATCTTTCGATAATCTGCAAAACATGAATTTAGAAGGTATAAAAATGAATAAACGAAGCAACCCGCGTGCGAATTTTACCAATGCCAATTTTAAAGAAGCATTGCTGGATGGTGCCTTCATTGAAAATGCCGATCTAATGGGCGCAAATTTTGAAGAAGTAGATTTCGTAGATGGAAGTTTAGTGGGGTCTAACTTAACGGATGCAAAAATATCAGGAGCGGATTTTATTGGAACGGATTTAACCGATGCAATCCTGGTTGACATAGAATCGACGTATGTGTTTTTTAATTTTGCAGATTTGACGCGTACAAACTTCACGGGGGCAAAATTAACAGAGTTTACAACATTTGATCGGGCAATATTGAAAGACACGATATTTACCGGCGCCGAATTGCAAAATGCGGATTTTTCGCGTGCAACCAATTTAAATGGCACCAAATTTAATAATGCGAAATTGCAAGATGCTATAATGAATAATTTGGATTTGCGAAATGTGGATTTTACTGGTGCGAATTTGAGTAGCACTGTTCTTTTAAGCGCAAATATGAACGGCATGAACCTAACGACTGTTGTTTCAATGCAAAATGCGGATTTGAGAGACACCCGATTAATCGGAGCTCAATTGCAAGGGGTAAATATGAATGATGCAAAAATGCAGTTGGCGCATATGAATGATGCAGTTTTGACTGGTGCAAATTTGACTGGCGCAAAATTACAGGGAGCAAATCTAACGGGGGCAACTTTAACGGGGGTCGTTTTCACTGGTGCAAATTTAACGAATGCCATTTTAACCGATGTAATTGGTGCAAATTTTGAAGGTGCCATTTTGGAAGAAGAGCAAGCTGTCCAACCGCCCCCTGTACCGCAGGGCCAAGCATTTGAAATCCACAACTATTTTAATGATTTGGATTTTGAAAAATTTCTGGAAATTATAAGACGCGACGGCAAAAGTGACAACGACGAATTGTTGGAACCGCTGATTGATTACGCAACTTCTTTTCCCACCATGGAAAAGGCAGACGAACTGAACGGAATCAATGAAACCATAAATAGTTACGACAAAACAGATAAACCGGCAGTTCGGGATACGATTCATTTTGTTTTAGCACAGCCGGAAGATTTTAAAAAAACATACATTCAGAATTTATCACAGGACTGTTTGTTTGCTTACGAATATGACCCAAAGAGGCCCAATGCAAGTCGGAAAAGTTGCGTGAAAGGCCAATACGAAAGAGTGTTTATGACATTGGAAGGTGTTCTGGAAGCACATTGCAAAGATAATGAAGACGAAACCATTTGTCCTCCTGTATACCGAGAATTATTATTGTGTTTTAAGCCCGACTATAATGAATTATTTAGTGAATGGTTTGGCACGCAAGACCCAGATGAGGATGGATATTCGGGCAAGACGCCGGAAGAAAAACGTCAATATATTGATGCAAAAAAAGCGGAATTGCGTGCGTTTATCGTTGAACGACTGGGCGAGAGAAATAGCATTGATGCGTATATAAATAAAGTTGTTCAAGGAAAAAATGCGTTTGAAGCTGTATATGAAACATACGATGCTTCAGGCAGACGCAGAAAAAACAGAACAAAAAAACGGGGATTAAGAGTCCTGAAATCAAGGGCCAAACCCAAAGTGAAACCGGGTAAAAAGACTCAAGGAAAAAAAGGGAAAAAAGGGAAAAAAAGCCATAAAAAATAAACCCAAATAAAATTGATTTATTTATTTACATAAACAAATAAACCAAAAGAAGAAATAAAATCAATAAAATGGAATTAGTGGTCGAACCTGATATTTATATGCCAAGTGTGGACGAACTTGGAAACTATGTGGATAAAATGCCCGCGTTAAAAAAAGGCCTGACGTGTCCGTGTGGTTCGCGCAAAGACAAGGTTTACGAAACCAACGCGATGTTCTCTGCACACATCAAAACCAAAACCCATCAGAACTGGTTGCAAACCCTGAATTTGAATAAGGCCAATCATTACATCGAGAAGGAGAAGCTGAAGGAAACCGTGCAAAACCAGCGACTCATTATCGCGAGATCGGAAACCGAAATCAATCATCTGCGCCAGACAGTAACCTATTTGACAATGCAATTGCAAAAACCGGTGGCTTCTGCGAATTTGCTGGAGTTTGACTAAGGTAAGGAATCGTAATATAATTCGATTGTTTTGTCACTCAATGTGAGTTTTCCGTCGTTTGAAACATTTCCTTCAACAAAAGTTTTGTATCCATTTTTGTTTATAAAATAGATGTCGTTCCGAGTATCTTTTTTTAATTCGCCAATTTCAATATATTCGTCTTCGCAAACCGTTCTGTAAAATTTTTGTAAGGCAATTACTTTCTTTTTTCCATCGTCTCTCTGAAGAACATCCAGTTTTGGAATCGGGTCTTTTAAAGAATCGATGAATAAATTATAAGTATCAGGATTACTAATTGATGCAACTAAATTACCAATGTCTCCCAAATCGCTGGCACCGTTGTAAAATGTATTCGTACTTTTTATAATAGTACACCTACTATCAATTTTTACAAGACTTCCAAAATCGATGTATTTGATTTCATAGCTCTTCGGATGAATCATTACATTTTCAGATTTTATGTCGCAATGTGCAAATCCCGAACTATGGATACAGTAAATTCCTTTTAATAATTCGGTGTATATTTTTTTGACAATGTCATTACTTGGATAATTTTTTTGACCATTAACGTATTGGTTAATTGTTATAAAGTCCTTTGGCTTTTCCATGACCACGATGTATTCGCTTTTTTCTTTAACAGTTGAAAGTCCAAAATCTATCAAATCAACAATGTATTTTGTACACCCTTTGTTTTTTTTTATTTTATCAACAAGTTTTCCGAAGAATTCAGTTTCAGTATTCATATTTTGTGCATCCTTCAAAATTTTGAATGCAAGGGTGTCTTCTTTATCCCCCGGTTTCCTTCCAAAATAAACGGTTCCAACTTCACCTTCACCTTCAGCTTTACCTCTTAATCCAAAAATTCCATATAAATCTTTAACCTCATAATCATTGCCGTTTATTTTTATTTTGGTGTATTTTTGCATATTATATATAATTATACAAATAATATATAATACATTTTTTACTAAATTGTTACTGGGACATATCCGATCGTGGTCTTTTTCTTCACAATTTTCTTGATGACGGTTTTCTCTACAGTGTGCTGTTTCTCAACGGTGTGCTGTCGCATATGGCATTCTTCGCAAAGAGCCATCAGATTCGCTTTATGGTTTTTGTGCACGGCACCAATGAACCCATCCGCATCCGCGTCTTTCTGCATTTCTAAATGGTGGATCTCTGTGCTCAACGCCTTCTGGCACAATTCGCACAAACTGCGCACTTTCTGAGTATTGTATTGCGACGTCTTTTGGCTCAACGTCCCCGCCTTTTCCGGAAAATACTTGTTTCGAATTTCAAATGCTTTGTCTAAAAATTCGGTCGGTAGATGCAGAGATTTACACACTTCCAAACCATACATATTGTCGCCGGGTCCGTCTTTCAACAATCGGTCGTAAACCAGGCAATCCAGTTCTCGGTCGTAATGCACGGCCATGTGTTTTAATAACAATCGGTCCATTCCCTGAATCTCCTCGTACTCCACGATTTCGTGGAAATGCGTGGCAAACAAAAACGATGACCGCTGATCGTGCAGTTTCATGAGTCCTGCAACAAAAATACTCAATGCACTTTGGGTCTCCGTTCCGGAACAGAGCTCGTCACCCAGAATCAAACTGTGCTGGTCCGCGTTTTTCAGAATCACGCGGAGTTCGCTCATCTCTACGCCAAATGTGGATAAACCCTTATATAAATTGTCATTTCCCAAAATGCGTGTGTAAAATGACCGGTAGGGTTTATACAAGAATTTTGAACAAGGGACGAAGAACCCGCACTGCGCCAGAATGGTGGCGATTCCGATGGCGCGAATCAAGCTGGTTTTTCCGACCGCGTTGGTTCCATAGAGAAGGATGCCTCCACTGCTGATTTCCACGTCATTGGCAACATAGATTTCGTTTTGTTGGATGTGTTCGATTAGGCAATGGCGGATTCCGTCGGCTTTTACAAAGGAATGGTTCTCTCCGACACAAAAGGAATGGTTCTCTCCGACACAAAAGGAATGGTTCTCTTGTTCAACGATTTGCGGTCTGCAGTACCGGTTCTCTTTTGCCACATAAGTTTTGGATTGCAAGACATCGAGAGAAGCCACATATTCAACAATTTTATCAATGTGTTCATAACATTCATTTTCCAGAACTTTCTCTACGAATTCGGCGTATAAAACGGCAATCTTACGTTCGATTCCGTGTTCCAACTTCAACACCTTTGCAGTAAGTTTCGTCAATTGGTCGAACGTGATTTCTTCCGCGGTCGTGGTCGCCGGTTTGAATTTGAGGTCGCCGAATTCAATCAGAGAACCATGAAACAAAACCGTTCCCGACTTCACTTTGGTCATAATTCCGCGGAAACAGGGCATCCCACTGTATTCATCTTTTTCCAACAACTGTTTGAGAACTTTGGATCTTGTTTTGGTGATTTGCAGAGAAGATCCCATTTTCTCTGTGGTATTCATTTTGACATAATCCGAATCGTCGGGTAAATTGAGGGAGGCGCGCAAAACCATATTCAAGAACCGGTGGATTCCATTTAATAAATCGGTGGCGACCTGGTATTCCTGCATCAATGCGTCCAGTTCCGAATCAACGCCTTTCTTCACAATGTGTTCGGACACAGTGGACGAGTTAATGTTTTTGCACACATCCACCATCAAGAATCCGGATATTTTGGAACAGATGGTCGCTGACGCCTCGGCAATGCATTCGGAATTCGGCAAATAATCCATGAGTTCGCGGTTCTCTGCAAGGCAAATATGAATTTGCTGGATTTTCAAAACGGACTCGTGCAATCGGAACACGGTAGACGGCGAAACCTTTTTCACCAGGATTTGGCGCATTATTTTTTCCAGGTCGGTGACATCGGCCAGCTGTTTGCGAAAAAAAGAGATAAAATGGTAGTTCTCTGCAGATAACATTTGGGAAACCATATTGTATTCGTTGTTCAACCATTCTTCGTCGAAGACGGGGGTCGTGAGAACCTCCTGGATCCGCCGTTTGCCAATGGGCGTGCATGCGCGGTTCAAAAAGTTCAGGACGGACGAGAATTTCCCACTTCTTACAGAATCCGCGGATTTGTCTTCGATGATATTGAGCTGTTTCAATGTATGGTTCGCCAAAATCGCGTTGACGCTGGTGCTTCCAAACGTGGGGGTATTAATTTTTTTGATTAGAGAAGGATTGTGTTCCTGGATGAAATTGAGCAAGTAGCAGAACGACTGGGTCGCCACTGGATACCTGGAGAATTCCTCGCACGTCTCGTAGCACTCCGACCCGAAAAAAGTTTCCAAAAGTTGTACAATGTATTGTTCTTTCATGCAATTCTCGGTTTTTGTGGAATCGCGGATACAAAGTTCGTGGACCGACTCGCAATCAATGCCGGCATACGATTTGATGTTTTTTATGAGCGCTTTCTCGTTCTCTGTGATTTTGGTCAAATCGTAGAGAAAGATCACTTCGCACGGATTGTGAACGGAAACCGCGCGTTCCAGTTCATCAAATGTGGTCGGGTTGTTTTCGAACGTGGTTTTGTGCTCGAAAATGACCGATTTTCCAGTGAATATATTGATGACAGCAACGCCATACACGATTTGGGGACGGGATTTCACCATTGAATTGTAGGAGGCCAGCCAAATACACATGATGTTGTTGGATAATTTGGGCTGTTCCACGTCATACGAGATAAATGTTCCCGCGGAATGGATGGAATGGACGATGTGTTTCTTTTTGTCGCCGTGCACACTGTTCTCTTCGTCCTGGATAATGACGACACTAGTGAACCCCACGTCGCTCAGCTTCTGCAAATACCGCTCCAAAGTGTATTCGGGGAACCCGGCCATCAAAACCGTGTTTCCATTCACGGAGACTTTTTTTTTTTCACTGATGTTCATTTGGCAAATCTGAGAGAAGGCGACGATTTCGCTTCCGGAAATATCACCGGATGCGGATTTGAGCCCATAGACCTCGTAGAAAGAACCGACCATCATCAGGACAATGGTTCTTTCGCCGTATTGTTGTTTGTAATTGGCGGTGTGGTCCAGGTATTTTTCGTAGATGGTTTTGGGCTCGGGGCCGTCGGATTTATACGAGGCGATTAATTTCGCCATCGGGTTTCTGGATTTTTTCATTTGATTTTGATACTAGGTAATCATAGAGAAAAATCTCTATGTAATTTGCAAAATAACATAAACGTTTTTTCATAAAATTGAAATTTATTTTATCAAAAAAAGAAAATGCATAATATAATATAGAATGTCATCAGATAAGAAACAGAACAAGTACGGAAAGAAGACCTCCTTTAGTCGCGAGAAACACCACGTTTACTCCGAGGCGGACATTGACCGAGTCGATAGCAAGCAGAACCAGTGGAACGAAAAAAGAAAGGAAGAACGCACGCACAATTTGAAAGTCGCGTCGGGACTCAACGAAGTAGTCGAAGAAAAAGGAACCAAAAAAGAAAAGAAAGAAAAAAATCCAGGCAATTATGCCGATGATATCATTGACGTCGAAGATGACGACATCGAATATGACTCCAAAATGACCCTGGTTATGCATGGAGTCCCCCTGTCATACAATATCGACAATATTATGCGGACGTTCCAGTATTACGGCGACGTCAAGAGTTTGACGACGAGCACAAACATCGATTCCACCTATACAATCACCGTGGTCCCGAATGAGTGGAACGAGAATGTTGCTCTAATCCAACGAGAAATTGCGAATAATGGGTATGTCATGGTTGCCGGTAGGAGAACTACGTTCCCCTAAGACCCCTCCTTAAAAATAAAAAATAAAAGGAGGGTTCTAAGAGGCATCGCTTACCTAGAAGATAAACCCATCGCCCCCGAGCAATTCAATCAAACGCTCCTTGTTTTCTTTTTTTTTCTCGTCCGGCAAATTATAAACCCCGTTCTTTTTCACAAACATTTTATACGTGGAATACAGTGCGTCCACATTTTTAATATAATCCGTGTTTTTCGTCAACCATTCGTAAAAGGTCGGATGAACCGCATCTTCGCACAAAACAATGCTCCGCTTATACGCCCAAAACCACCTTACCGAATCATGCAAATTGGTTGTATCTTCCTTGTTGTAATCCGTGCCCGACAACACAACCACTTGTCGAAATTCTTGCACGTTCATCTGCAATTGGCACAAGATTTGCTCCAAATCGTAGAACAACACATTGTGTTTCAACAAACTAAAATGGCGCATCACCCGGCAACATCCGTATGCAAACATATCCATGTCTTCGGACAAACACGCATACGCCTGCCCCGTGTGCATCAAATGGGCGCACAATTCGTCGGCTTCGCCGACCGCGTCAATCCAATGGACGCCACTGTCATCCAATAATTGTTTGACTGCCTTGTAATCGGCTTCCTTGATGTAAATGAATTGTTTCTTCAACTTCTCCATTTCGTTCATCATCTCGGTTTTCTCTTCACTATCGTCAACTGTGTTGATCTGGTTTTTGATGGATTCGTATTTTTTCTCGGCGATTCGCTTGTTTTCTTTTCGCTCGTCGAGCAATTCCTTCTTCTCAGGAGGCGACGCCCCGTCAAATATGAAAATGGGTTCTACGCCGTAATTTTTAAAGATGGAAACCATCAAGTACATGTATTCGATCAACTTGTTTTCCCCGATAAATTTGTATAAATAAATACTGGCATCCACTGCGATTTTTTTACCGGAAAATTTACTTAAATGTATTTTTTTGATTGCATGATTATCACATGTTTCGGTTAAATATCGGTTTAAATGCTTGATTCCCATGAATGATTTGTTTTTGTATTTTATATCATCAAATATTTAAGTAAATATAAAATCAATTTTATAGTCACTTTATAAAAACAGCATATTGGGTATTCTGCCAAAGATTCGCTCGATCAGTTGCGGAATCGAGACGCCGTCTTTTGTTCGCGGAAACCGTTTCCACGGTATGACAATGATTTCGTCTTTTCGCTGTGTCCCATACTTGATGTGCATATCATATCGTGCATACATTTCGGGTTCGCATACGGTGAGACGATATTCGCGGATTGTAACCGTGTCGGTTTCTTCTGCATAATCAAAAGAGAAATTGGACTTTTCACATGTTAGGTCGAATCCACATTCGCCGATAATTAAAAAATGACCCGTATAGAAATGGGGGACAAAATTGGCCCAATAAAAAAGATTGTATTCTGTGCCGAGTTCATTGTCGTCTGCCAAAATGGTCCCACGAACTACCTTGATCGGTGTGTTGGTAACGGTATGTTCTCGAAAATTGCTTAGGTTCATTGTTTGTATATAGTAAGCATATATCTTTATGTAATAAAGAAATATAAAAGGTTTCCAACAACCCATCCTATAATGTCATCAAAATTTTTAATTTACACGTGTTGTTTCCACCAGGAAATTTATACCGATGTGTTGTCGTATTTGGTAAAATCGTTCAGAAAAACGGATTCTGCCGTTGATTTTTTGGTATATACAACCGCGGATTTTCGGGCACTCATCGAGGAAAAATGCCCCGGGACTGGCGTAAAATTCTTTGAAAAGAATTTTTATAAATCGATGAACCAGGCCAGAATTTCCAAACTGGATATATTTGATTACCCGGAAATTGATAATTACGAAAAGGTCATTTACATTGATGCGGACTCCATTTTTGTAAAAGACCCCGCGCCAATCTTTGATGCAATCCAAGAAGATTTGGTTTATGTGCTTGGTGAGGGAAACGTTTTATGTGATGCGGAGTATTGGGGGAGGTCGCTTTTCTTAAAGGAAAATCCGCAGTATGCCGACAGAGAAGGGATCAGTTCGTGTGTTCTCGGATTCAAAAACATTCCCGCAATTAAAAAGATGTTCATCAAAACGAAACAGGCTTTCTACCTAGATATGTACCAGAACAAACTGAAATTCTACGACCAGCCGTTCCTGAATTTCTATTTTATTCACAACAATATCTGCAATACAGATGTGTTCAAGCAGTTTATAAAGAGTCGCGAATCTGCGCAAAGTGCCGTAGATGGCGGTCGCATCATCGTTCATTTTGCAGGGTGTCCGGGTCATGGCGGTGTCAAGTTGGATTTGATGAAAGAGTTTCAGGCGGATTTCGATAAGATTTCACACAAGACAGTCGAAACCAAGGTGACCGAAACCAAGGTGACCGAAACCAAGGACTTAAAGCAGGAAACCATTTTCCTCATTCAACAACAAATTGAGGAATTGCGCAAGAAGATGGAGGAATTGACCAAATCACAGTAATTGTTCCAATGCGGTCATTCGCAAAGTGGCACCAATGAACGAATTATTTGTGAATACTTGTTTTTGCTGTTGTTGTATTTCATTTATTTTTTGGATAAATTCGATTTCATTATATCTTGGTATAATTAAATCTTCTATGAACTTGTGGACTTTATCAGGAACCGGTTTTTGGTGGTCGTGCAACCATTCAATGAAATCGTTGCAATTATAAAGCAACAATGTTTTCAAAATAAAATAGCAAAAAATCTCGGTGTTTTCTTTGTATTTTTTGTGGTTTTGTTCATGAAAAATATCCGAATATGTCATTCCAAAATGGTCGAGGATTTTCGCGGTTTGGAAGAGAGAAAATTTCTGTTCTGTTTGGATATCTAGCGACAAGCTTTGCGACAAGCTTTGCGACAAGCTTTGCGACAAGCTTTGCGACAAGCTTTGCGACAAGCTTTGCGACAAGCTTTGATGAATCCCGTTTTTCGCAACATTGATGAAAATGATATTCATCAGTTCCGCCCACATTTCGGTATAGGTTTCGTACAATTTGAATTCAGACTGGACTGGGAAAATCGTCTGTAACTTTTTCTTGACATTTTTATCTGTAAAATCTAAACCCAAGTTGTGAAACGATTCGTGGATAAATACCTTGAACCATTCTTCTCTGCGATACAGTATAATATCGGTTGAGGGTTGACACGAAGTGGTGAATGCGGTGTTTGCATTCTCTGCATCCAAAATGAATCCGTCCTTTTCAGGCAACTTTTTTTTCAAGTCTGTTAAATAAAGATAGACCGTAACGGTTTTGGAACACCCCGGCGTCGCATAGAGAGAAGCAACCTGCAACCACGTGTTGATTTGTTTCACGTATTTATCAATATGATTTGGGGTTCTCTTTGGAATCACAAAAAAAATTGTGTAGACTCGGTCTTGCACAATCAATTCAACTTTGGTGGTTTGTTTTTTTATTTTTTCGATATGGGTTTTGATACTGTCATCTATATATTCGTAACTGCTCCCTTTGGGAAAATCAGCGACTGTTGTTTTGGTGTAATTTGGGGTCATTGCGTGTGCTTTTGTTGCTTGTTTGTATAGTTTTTGAATGACCGATTCTGCTTTTTCGGAAAAATGGAACGCCGGTAAATTAATTTTTTTTAAGAATTTTTGGATATTTTTGGAGGGAGTGGTATATTCCATTTTATATTGTGTAGAGAAGTTTTTATAAGTTGTACATTTCGTTGAAACGTTCTTGGCGTTTCAATCGGCCAATCTGGAGTATGATTGCGTCGCGTATATCCAGGAGGTCTTCAATCAAATCGTAGAGCATCAATAAGTGCTGGTTCTTTTCAATGAACTTGTCAAATTTGGATTCTAAATTCTGGAGGAAATATTTGTCGGTGGTTTTCTCGATTCTTTTGGAATCAATGATGGGTGGCGGGTTTTGAAACAGTTTTTTAAGGTTTATCTGCAGAGAAGACGTTTCCAATTCAATAAACGGTTTGATTTTTGTGGTGGGGTCGATGGAAACAATGTGTGTTTCTAGCTCGACAATTCGCTTGACACATCTCTCAATGATCTTGGTTTGGGCTTCCACGGTTTGCCTGAGTTTGGTGTTTATCGTGCGGGTTCGTTGCATTTTTCAAGAATTATAAGTTTTTAAAAAGACATTCGTTATATTTATGCGGATGGTGTAAATGTGAATAAAGAGTTCAATTTTAAGGGGAACTACGTTCCCCTTTAACCCCTCCTTAAAATGAACCCTTATTAAAGGGTTCAAAAGGCGTAAGCTTCGCTGAATACCTTGGTTCCGCTTCGCTTATTTATTCGGCTGTAAATATATATGGATCAAGATTCAGTTGAATATACCGATGGAAATTATATCAACATGCAGATTGAAGAATTGCCTTACGATCAAAAAGACGAGGGTGCCTATCTAAAATTTCCGGGAGATGAAGATAATGATTTAGAGAATGCTCTTCCGATCTTTTTGATTTCAAGTCCTAAAAAAAATATCAAACAATCCAAAAAAAACAAAAGAACCAAGAAACATAAAAAACCCAAAGGTCGTTCAAAAACGAAAGTCGACGCAAAGACGAAAGTTGACACAAAGACGAAAGTTGACACAAAGACGAAAGTAAAAAGTTGGTACAAAGACGAAAGTCGACAAAGACGAAAGTAAATTCTTTACAAGTTTAAAATTGAACTCTTTCTATGCAATTTAATGAAATGCATAAAGATAGAAAAATGATGATATTGATTATATACGTACCAATTTTAGTTTGGATTTTGAGCAGTGATTGTGACTGCGAGTGTGATAATCCCACACAACCTATACCCTTTGTCGACCATGCGGTAGAAGACCATGCGCAACATCCCTTTGTCGACCATGTGCAAACCTTTGTGCAAACCTTTGCGCAACCCTTTGTGCAACCCTTTGTCGACCATTTGATGGAACCCTTTATATATCATGTCGTAGTAACGGAGCCTGTTATTGATGAGGAGCCTGTTATTGATGAGGAGCCTGTTATTGATGAGGAGCTTGTTATTGATGAGGAGCTTGTTATTGATGAACCGATGGACCCACTTCTTGACTTCATTGCATCAAACCCAAGACTCTTTCAGCAAAACAACACCACTGGTGTCCAACCAAACAACACTACTAGTGTCCAACCAGAAAACGTGTCCTTAAACATAAAAATAAACAATGAATTTTCATTCTATATACATTCATAAAAACGCATATATTTACAACGCATATATTTACAAACAAATAATTAAAATAAACATATTAAATATACAAATGGATTATAGAAAAATAGGCTATGTCCTTTTTTTATTGCTGGTCATTTTAGCGTCTTTATATGTTTATTTCACATTTAGAAAAAGAAACCATAAAGAATCAATGGTTACCATTGGTTCTGATTTATCCGTAGCTCAAGATATTCCTGGAGCAACATATACAACCCCCACTCCAGAAAATAAAAAAATAAAAGGCGTAAACGGCTACGGATTGGATGTACCTCAAGGGTATTATAAAGTGGATATCAATGGACAATGGAAAATGAAACCGGTCATACCTACTGGCTACATGATTAATCCAAGTGATAAAACAAAACTTATTGTCGATCCAAAAAACGATAAAATGGCTTACTCACTTGCATACTACAAAAATGCGACCGATATGCAGTTAAAAGAAGGGCCTTACGAAGAAATCCCAGTTCCTGCTGGCCAAACACCGAGTGAATCCACTTTGTTGCCGGAAAGCGACCCTGTAACCAAAATATCAAGCAAATACTATCGCATATCCAAAGACTCAAAATTCATGATGAAGAAGACCCCCGTTCCTTTGCCAAAGGGCTACATCATGGATGAAAAAAACTACCTGATTTTAGACGTCACCGAATACGCACTTTCTACGTTTGATTCCGCTTATGATGCAACTAAGTTAGACACCGATTACAATAAAATGCCTGAAACAAAAAAAGAACAAATAAACAACGATGAACTCGGCAAATACTACTCATTCGATGCGGATGGAAAACTCGTTCGCGAAGAGAACACTGACACCAATTTTTCGCCGGTTCTCTACTATGTGCCAGGAGCATACAAATATGGATCATCCAACTATGTTCCAAATTATGAAGACAGTGTTTATTTAAGCAGGACCACGCGTCTGCCCCAAAGTAGCCCCGTGTACAATACTGCGGGAATGTTGGGCGGATTTTGCACGCAATTTAAGAACGATAAGTTTGCGATTGAGGAGAAATGCGGGGCGTTGGACCTGAATACGTGCGCTTCCACCAGTTGTTGCACCCTGATTGGAGGACAAAAATGCGTGGCGGGCAATGAGAATGGACCGATGAACCCGGCGAGTTATACCGATTTTAGTTTGAGGAACAAGGATTTCTACTATTACCAAGGCAAATGCTATGGCAACTGCAAAGGGAACCAAGGTTCCCTTTAGATCCCTCCTTTATGGTGTAAAATATTATATCCCTCCTTTATGGTGTAAAATATTATATCCCTCCTTTATGGTGTAAAATATTATATCCCTCCTTTATGGTGTAAAATATTATATCCCTCCTTTATGGTGTAAAATATTAGATCCCTCTTAAATTATACAAATATGTATTTATATAATTCTTTTTTTCTTTTTTCGTGTCTTATTTATTTCTCTGTGGTATATAAATAATTTCTACCATTGTAGGTGATTGTAGTAATTCCTAAAAATAGTATAAATAGTTTGTCATAAAAACCCAGCGTATAGTTATTTCTGAACACCAAAAATACCAAATAGGGTCCGTAAAGAAGAATATCAAACAATCTCACAAACTGCGTTTTGTTCTCTTGGTTCGCTGAATACCATCCAAATATGGCAAATACAATTGAGCAAATAATAAGTATAGTTTGTTCTTTCATTTATATTATATAAAAATATTTTTATAAAATTGATTTTATTTTACTTATAAAAATAAAATATAATAAAATATATAAATAAATTTTAAACAATTATAAATAAAATAAATTTTAAACAATTATAAATAAAATGAATTTTAATCGTCGTTTATTTTCAACCATTCGCATATACACGGACGGTTCTTGCATCAAGGGTCTTCGCGGAGGTCTTAATAAACATATTCGCGGTGGTATCGGGATTTATTTCCCCAACGGCGAACACCCTAATTTGGCGATGGCTTATCCTGAATCACTGGGGGTTCCCCCTACTACCCAGCGATGCGAATTGCTTGCAGTCTCTTATGCCCTCGTGATTCAACGCGTTTGGTTGAATTCACAGCCGTGCACAATTTACACCGATTCCGAACATACAATCAATTCATTGATCCACTATTCTAAGATTTGGGCAAAGAACGGGTGGAAAAAAGCAAATGGCGAGGTCATGAAAAATACAGATTTGTTGATACCTTTGCACACATTATTTACGAAGAGTGAGAATGTGGAGTTCGAGTTTGTAAGGGCGCATATGGGGTTGCTGGACGAGCATTCGTTGAACAGCAATATCGCGCACGCATTTGCGCGGAAGGGATTGATGCGATGAATAATACGATGAATGATTTACGATGAATGATTTACGATGAATGATTATTTGGTTTTCTTGTTTCGTTTGCTTCTTTTTTTTGTTCTTTTACTTCGTTTCGACCTTTTATTTTTCGTCTTTTTATTTCCGCCCTTTAAATTTACAAATATTGGGGTAAACACAAGACCCTCTTCTTTAACAACGCATTCTAAAAATCCGCATTGAGCTTTTTCGTCTTCTAATATATACGTTATATCATCCTCCGTTTTGACTCTTTCAGCATAGTCAAGTGGCAATGCTGGATCCATTTCAGTTCCACCTGTTCCAACAATATATTGCTGGATTCTCATTGTTTCCGCACCTATTCGGAACTCGATTCTGCCTTTTTGAAACAAATGCAGGTCGGAACATAAATAATAATAATCGGTTGCTTGTCCCAGTAGTCCATAAATGTGCGCAATAACTGGTTTAAAAGAATGACTAATATCACTTTCGAATTTTACAGTGCTGGCAGTTTCTTCTTCTTCCTTTTCTTTTTTATCTTTTTCTTTTTCTTTTTTTTTATCCTTTTCTTTACCCTCTTCTTTTTCTTTTTTTTTACCCTCTTCTTTTTCTTTTTTTTTATCTTTTTCTTTTTCTTTATTTTTTAACTGAAAAAATGGATGGTGACCGACTATAATGAGATTTCTTAATTCTTTTCCAGTAATTGCTTCCGTAATTCGTTGAATTTGATATTCTCTTATTTGTGCTATGCTGGTAAAACTGAGTCCAAGCGATTCGAAAAACTTATTATAACACTGCAAATATTTACTGCTGTTTTTTTCTTCTTCGTAAATACTTGTGTCAACCATTAAAACCATTGTTCCATTTTTTAGCATAACATTTTTACAAAAATTATATTCTACGTTGTGCAGTTTACTTGCCATTTCTAATTCTAATATTTTACAATCTTTTTGTTCGGGGGTATTTAAATTTTCAATATACAAATTTTCTTTTTTTGTATTTGTTTCTAAATCGTGGTTGCCAAGTATCATATAAATTGGCAAGTTATTCGGCAACATCTGAAACCCTTCCCTCAATTTGTCTGGGTAAATTGTTTTTATTTTTCTTGTTTCATCTGCAGGGTCTTTTTGTTTTCCGGGATAGTAATTATCTCCAGATACAATTAAAAACTTTGGTTTGTTTTCAACATTGATTAAATAATCATTTAATAAATCGATTACATCGTTTAAGCAACCGATTCGTTTTTCTTTACCGTCTTTCACTTTTGTGTTCAAATTATTCCAACATCCAAATTGGATAAATTTATCGTCCGCTTCCATTATAATATTCCATTATATATTATTTGCGTAAAATTGAAGGAAAATAAACTTAATTTAATAATAACAATTGATAATGACCGAAAAAATGACAATAACAAACAACAATTTGTATCACACTAAGTATACCATGGATGTTTTGGAAAAAAACATGGATAGATTAAATAAAAAAGTATTGCTTTGCACACAAACTTTAACCGCGGAATTTTGCGTCAAACATATTTTAGAAATGGACATTGACTCGGGTAGCGAGGATTCTTATATATTTGATAAGAATTACATTTTAGAGAGACAAGAACATATTACTGAAGAAGAATTTTACACGGCATATAAATTATTTTGTGGAAATCATAAATAAAAGTAAAAGGGAGGGATTAAAAGTAAAAGGGAGGGATTAAAAGGGAACCGTAGGTTCTCTTTAGGTTTCCTTAAAATTGAAATAAAAAAATGCATATAAACAAAATGTATATAATATATAACAAAATGATTATTCCAGTGAAATGCGTAACTTGTGGCAAGGTTTTAGCCAATAAATATAGATATTATTTGGAGAAGGTAAGGCAAAAAAAACAAATAAGTATGGGAACCGAAGACAGCGCCATATTGACGCGCACCGTTTATTTGACAAAGGAAAACACCAAGAAGACCGCCGAGGGCGAAGTGTTGGACGACCTGGGACTGGTGGACCCCTGCTGTCGCCGACATATGCTGACCCACGTTGATATTGAATAATCGACGGTTTTAAATCTTCACCGGTATATATTTTGGGTTATTTTTTTTGCCATATTAGTTTATACTATGGCAAACAAACGAAGTCAAAGGAACCGAAGGATTCGAAGAAGTCAAAGGAACCGAAGTCAACGAAATCAGATGCGCGGTGGATCCGATTTCAATGTTCCAATTCGCGTATTCTATCCGCAAAACAATTTTGAACACGATCCGTCGAGACAAATGTCAACCTCCGTTATGAAGGGTGGGTTAACCAAAGGTGGCAGAAAAAAAAACCATTCCCGCAAATATTTGAAAGGAGGCAGTTTTTTAAATAATTTTGGGTCGATCAACGGTGCATCCAGTTCGGCCAATCAAATAACCGGCACACAAATATCAAATCCAACAGCTCCAACGCCAAGTTACATGGTATAATTTTCTCTGCGGATAAATATATAAACATGTCTTTGAATCTCCGCAAATGGTGCACCCCCGCCTACTTTTACTTCATTGTCTCTATGATTGCAATTATTATAATGTCCATTCAAAATTATGGAAACACCGACCTATATTGTTTAGGAGATTATACTTGCGGTGTGACAAGCACCTTTTTGGTCTTCGTCATCAAGATTATGTACGTTCTTTTCTGGACATGGATTCTCAATCTGCTTTGCAAAAACGGGTATGAATCTGTTTCGTGGTTCCTGTTCCTGATTCCATACATCATTATGTTTATTATGATCGCGTACATTTTCTTTCTATAGGACAAACCTACGATTTTTCCTAACCTTTTCCCTTAAAAAGAAATAGATTGATTTCTCTTTAACTCTTATAAAATGACCCAACGAGTTCGGTCTAGAAATAACAAAAAGACCCGAAAAAATATTTCGTCGTCATCGTCGGGTTGGATAACTGTCAATGTTTCTGGTTCATATTACGACATGGGATATCAGCACGGGTCGATTCTGCGCAAACAAATTGTGAAAGCCAGACAAGTAATGGAATCCCTGGTAAAAGAGGTATATAAAATCTCTCTCTCGGATTACGTTTCCAAATGTGTTTCTCTCGTGAAAGAAACGGATGAATGGAAAAACATTTTCGACGAACTCCGTGGAATCCGCGACGGATGTTCTTCTGCGATTTCCCTGGATGAACTGATTGCCTGGAATATGTATTTATCAATGGATGAAATCTTAAACAAAAGATTAAAAAAAGAATCACAGAGATGCAGTGCCTTCATTGCTACTGGTTCAAAAACGGTTGATGGCAAAATTCTCATGGCGCACAACACCCACAGCGACTATGCTTCTGGTTTCATTTCCAACATTGTTATGCATATGCGCCCTTCTGCCCCAAATACGTTTCCATTCGTCATGCAGACATTGCCGGGATTAGTGTGCAGTTCAACCGACTGGTTCATTTCTGAATCGGGGATTATCGGGTGCGAAACGACCATTTCCAAAATCAATTATATCCCGGATTTTGAAAAGGGTGTGCCCTACTTTTTCCGCATTCGCAAGGCGATGGAAACGGGGAAAACGTTGGATGACTACGTTTCCATTATGATGAAGCAAAATGCGGGGGACTATGCATGTTCGTGGTTATTCGGCGATATTAATAGCGGAGAGATCATGCGATTCGAATTGGGGAAAAAGACGCATGGAATTGCCCGGACCGAGGACGGGCTTTTTTACGGAATGAACAGCGCGTTCACCCCGGAACTTGCGAAAAAAGAAACCGACGACACCGAATTAAACGACCCAACCACCATCAATGGATCACGTAACGTCCGACTTAACCAATTGTTGAATGCGAAAAAACTGGACCTGAAATACGCGAAAAAGGTTTTGGCCGACCATTATGATTGCAAAGAACAGATGGTGCGTAAAGGAATACGCGGAATATGCAAACACAAAGAATGCGAAAAAGGCGAAGATTATAAAATCGCAGGAACCGTGGACGGCAAAGTGACCAACGCGGATATGGCAAGAAAGCTGAAGTTCATTGGGAGAATGGGTTCAAGTTGTGGTCGCGTATTCTTGAGAAAAGATTACCCGAATGTGCCAGACTGTGTTGACAATATGCCAAGGTATCCATGGACCAAGTTATAATGGAATCTACAGTTCCGCTTCGCTTAACCCCCTCCCTTATTTGCTTCACTTAGGGTGGCGCAAACTCAAAAAACCTGCGGTTTTTTGTATGTATGGATTCCGAAAGGAACGACAGTTCCTTTGTAAAATTGAAGTTTTAAAGAATCTATAATCCAAGAATATAAAAACATAGTATATACCTATTATAGCAAAATGAACCCTAAAATTAGTAACTTATTGGAAGAAGCCGGTATCTTTAAATTCACGCTATCCGGCGTCAATGTCAGTTTAGCAAACGCATTGCGCCGAATTATTTTGAACGATATCGACACCGTGGTTTTCAGAACAGAGACATACGAAGACAACAATTGCACGATTGACATAAATACGTGCCGTTTACATAACGAGATTTTGAAACAGCGTCTCAGTTGCATCCCCATACACAGCACAAAAATGGATGACCTGCCCGGCAAATACATTTTGGAATTGGACGAGAAAAACGAAACCGACCACATTGTGTTTGTCACGACCGAACATTTCAAAATCAAGAACAAGGAAACCAATGAAGAAATGAAGAAAGAAGATGTCCGAAAAATCTTCCCACCCGATATAAAAACCCATCAATACATCGACTTTTGCCGATTAAGACCCAAAATCGGCGACGTGCCCGGCGAACAAATTCGGTTGACGTGCGAGTTTTCCATTGCAAATGCGGGGGTAAGCAGTATGTTCAATGTGGTTTCCAAGTGTGCGTATGGTAACACCATCGATTTAGACAAGGCCAAAGAAGCGTGGTCCGAAAAGGAAAACAAAATGAAAGCGGACGGTGCAACCGCAGATGAAATCGAGTATTCGAAAACGAACTTTTACATACTCGACGCCCAGCGATATTTCGCGAAAGACAGCTTTGATTTTTCGGTTGAATCGGTGGGTGTATATTCAAACAATGAAATTGTGAAAAAAGCTTGCGCTGTTATGCAAGGGAAAATCATCGATTTTATGGAGAAAGTCAAGGAAAATGATGTGCCAATTGAGCCGAGTGTGGTTACTATGGAAAATAGTTGGGATGTCATTTTGGAGAATGAAGATTATACTTTAGGAAAGGCGCTTGAATACTATTTGTACGAACATTTTTACAATTCAAAAGACAATAAAAAGCTGAACTTTTGCGCATTTAAGAAGTTGCACCCGCACGATTCGAGCAGTCGTGTTCGGATCGCCTATTTACATAAAGTGAGCGAAAATGAAATCGCCAAGGACCTGGTTGAAGCTTGCACAGAACTACAAGACGTATATGTAGCCATTCACAAGATGTTCTAGGAGAACTACGTTCCCCTATGACCCCTCCTTTATAGTAAATTTTCAAAGCATTTTTTAATATATCTTTAATTTTTTTAGTAAGGGAAGAGTCAAAGAGAAACCGTAGGTTTCTTTTTCTGGATAACATATATATTATGATTTCTACGTTATCTAAGCAAACCAGTAGTTCAAATCTCGGTGGACCTTTTCAGGGATTTTCCAGCAAGCAAACGATGACAAACTATAAGACATCCGAGCTCGTGGGGATGCGAAAGGTTCTGAGAATGGGATGGAACACCGCATACGCCACGGGAACTGTCAATAATAATGCCCGTGTCATCACCCCTTTTCGCGCCGTCAATAACAGTGGCGATTTCCTAAGTCGCAAAAATTATTCGTCGGGCGGTCCCAATCCCACGAACGCAAGCAGACCCGGCTACGCCAGACTCATTGGTTCCATCTGGTCCAAGCCGGACGCAACCGGCGTTCCTGCGTCTTCGTGCAACGTGAAATTTGTTGCCGACAGCTCCGAGTACATCAAATTCAAGAAACAACAGGCGAACAACCGCAATTACAACGATTTGTCCCAGGGTGGATACAACAACGCGGCCTATTCCCACATCACGTTTGTTCGATAAAGTGTTCTACATGATAAAAATCTTCATTTAAGATATATTTAGAGATGTACAACTATATTGTTGAGTTTTTAGGAACCATTTTTTTCGTTTATGTTATTTTGGCCACCGGCAATCCTTTAGCCATTGGTGCTGCCTTGGCGCTTGTGATCTTACTTGCTAAAAACACATCGGGTGGACATATCAATCCGGCAGTAAGTTTGGCGATGGCGTCTTCAGGTGCATTGCCTTCCACTGAGCTTTTCCCTTACATTGTTTCTCAGTGCATGGGTGCTTTGGTCGCGTACCAGATCTTCTTGAGGTTCAAGCTGTAGGGAAACCTACGGCTTCGCTTACCCCTTCGCTTCGCTTACCCCTTCGCTTCGCTTACCCCTTCGCTTCGCTTATAAAAAGATTTATAAAAATATTAAATATTTTTATAAAAATGGCTCCTTGATATGTCACATTAAATGAGGAAGCAAGATAAATATCTTCGCTTATTTTTTGTAACATGCTTTGTAAAAAAGAAAAAGCCCAAGAACCGCAAACGACCCGATGAAAAAACGTTGACCGGTATCCATTTTGTCCAATCTGGGCGCAACAAACGTTTCTTTTCCATAACGTGTTTCAAATTTCTTATTTCCATTTTCATCGATCGTTTCTTTTCTCATTTCTTTGCAACTATTTTGACCGGTTTCACTTATGTTTTGTGATATCTGGTCCATATCGTTTGATGCAGAATAATAGATACTGTTTTTGGGGAGACACGATTTGCAGGCAGAATCGAGAGTACTACAGTTTGCATCACAGTTTTCCAAAACCGTATAGTCGGTTTGGGTTTCCAGTTTTGAATTCACAAATAGATACCGATCATTATTCGAGTCATCGCATTTTAATCCAGAATTATAAAAATACCGCATTCCTAAAGGCGCGGATACTTCAAGCGCGGACGAATTGTTGCCGTTCAACGCTTTTTGATATTCAATGATTTGATTATACTCGTCGCCTTCCGGCGTTTTCACATATTTTGAATAATCCATATATATTTGCTTTGTAAATTATTCTTTACTTTGGTTTTCTAAGATTTTATCAATGATGGTTTGGTGGGCGGTGACAATAGTTTGGCATCTTGTTAAAAATGAAGATTCTAAACTTCCAATGTTGACATTGGTGCTCGATTCCATATTGACCGAGTTTATGTCGGATGTTAACACCTGGATGGCTTTGTTTCCAATATATTTGTTGTACATTTCTTTCAAATCCATTTCGTTCTTGTAGATTCCATTATTGATTAACAGCTTTAAATTCATTAAAATCGCAAACGGTTCGGCAGCGGTTTTATCAATATTAATTGGGACAAAATTGTCGCTCAGCTTGATGGTTCGGATAATATCCATTTGATTATTCACTTTTTCAAACAAATCCACCATAATGGTTGATTTTTCCGTGTCGGGAATTTCTTTTACAGATGGTTCGGTTGCGGTTGCTGTTGGTGTCGCGGTTGCTGTTGCAGGAGTCGCAGTCGCAGGAGCAGTCGGTTCTGCCGTCTCATTTCCCGAAGCATCAAAACCTTCTAAAAGTATTTTGTTTCGATAAAATGGATTCAACTTGAACATATCCTTGAAGAAATGATTCAGGAGCATCAACGACAAAAACACCATTATCAAAACCGAAACAATCATTTTTATATTCATTAACATTTCTATATAATGGTTTTACAAAAATTAAGTAGCCGTTATTCGTAAAATTGAAATAATTTAGAAAAAGGATACGAAAATAAAAAACTATAATATATAAATCAAATAAAATGAGTCGTCCATTTCTTGTTTCTATCGAAGGTAATATTGGTGCAGGTAAAACCACTGTTCTTGAACATTTGGAAACCTATTTGTCCAATGGGAAGATTTTGTTTCTAAAAGAACCCCTTGATATTTGGGAACAGTTTCACGACGAGAATGGACACACGATTTTGGAGAAATTTTACAAGAACCAAAAAAGATATGCGTTTACATTCCAGGTCATGGCGTACATTACGAGACTGTCTCTTCTCAAAAACGCCATCAAAGAAAACCCCAACGCCGAAATCATTGTCATTGAGCGGTCTTTGTGCGCCGACAAGAACATCTTTATGAATATGTTGCACGACGACGGCATTGTCGAGCCAATGGAGTTTTCCATCTACAACAAATGGTATTCGGAGTTTATCCAGGACTATCGCGTGGACGCCGTGATTTATATGGATTCCGACCCGGAAACGTGCGCTCACCGAATCAACAAACGAAACCGCAACGGCGAGGACGGTATTCCAATTGAGTATTTGCAGAAATGCAGGGACTACCATAGCAAATGGCTGATCGATACGCGGTGCTCAGACATTAAAAATGTTTCGGAACACGTTACGATGCACATGGTTGAACACGAGAACTATAAGTATCCGGTTTTAAAAATTGATTCGAATACGGATACCAACTATGATTTGCAAAATATGGACTCGGAATGTGTTGGAAATCAGTGGCTAAAGGCCATAGGCGATTTCACTGCTACGCTTACAACCGCTACGCTTACTAAAATGTAATTTTAGTATGGGATCATAAGGGAACGACGAGTTCCCTTAATCATTGAAAACAAAATATTTCGTCATTATGTAGGGTTTGTCTGAATTCCGCACGCAAAAATCGTAATAATAAGTGGTTTCATCTTCCAATCGAATTTGTTTCCATTTTTTTTTGATGCAGTTAAAATACAGGTTCAAAATCCCTTGATCATTCGTGGTCGAAACCGGATACTTTTCAGTCAATTCGTATAATTGCTGAAACGTGTCGTCTTCAATAATGCTCGTGTCAAACAACATGATTGTGGACTGGAAATAGTCGGTATTCAAATCAAAAGTGTCCAAATCAAACTCTAAGAATTGACAGCTCAGCTTCCACTGATACGTGGGATACGCGTCCGAATGCGCCAACAACGTATCTGGTTCCGCAGTTTTAAAAATGGGCGCAATGTTGTTGTATATTTTCGCCCCGCAATCAATATAGAAAACGTAGCGCCACTGCTTGAAGAACGGCGTGAACAAATGGTATTTGTGGTATTGGAACAGTTTGTATCCGAACTTGCCACATTGGCGATTCGTGTTGTCTATTTTAGCGGAAACCTCTTTCGGAAATACAATATCCGGGAAGTGTTTAACCATTATTTGTTTGTTCTTTTTTAGAAACGGGTGTTTGTTCAATGCGTCTACGTTGATATCGTTTCCCACAATGAGGACGACGGGACCGTCGTATTCGCCGACGTCAATCAAGGTTTTGCACGTGTCGAAAAATTTATCGAGGTAGCGGAAATTACATACGAATGCCACACAATCCATAAATAGAATTGGTGGTTACGTTTATATTTTATCCGCACATAACATATAATGCCCGTTGATTTTTCAAAAAAAATTGAAAACATTAAAAAAGCCTACGGTAATAATAAAGTTAATCGTCAAAAACCCCACCCCCCCGGTGGTAAACCATTATTTAGACTTCCCAGTTTTAGTTCATTATTATCATCGCCATCATCTTCTTCATCACCATCATCACCATCATCTTCTTTATCTTCTTCATCGCCATCATCTTCGTCCACATTTAGTAACGACGATGACGATTGGTGGAACAATTATAGTCAAGAACCTGATTATACTCAAGAAACCAACTCCAAAGACTATTATAAACTACCATCGCTAATCGGAAAATGCAATAGAAGTAGTAGTAATGAATACCCTGGATGCCAAACATATTCTTGTTATGATATAAAAAACAATGTTCATAATTATGGTTATGATTGTGAATGGAAAGAATATTTTGACAACAATGCAGAAGCTTATTATTATTTCAATGAACAAACTGGAGAAGCCACATGGACTAAACCGACAAATTTATATATTAATGGAGGCATGAAAAAACATAGAAAATCTAAAAACCTTCGTAAAAAAACGAATCTAAAAAAGAAAACCAATCGTCGTCGAAATTCATAATTTTTATCATTGCCGTTTATATTTTATATCTTCATATAATATATAAAATGGTTTCGTCACAAAACAATGTTTTACCAAATTATCCGTCATCGTTGGGCGGAAATGCGTTTGCTTACCAAGAGAAAATTAACGGAGGAGGAGCGCAACTGCGCGGAGGAGCGCAACTGCGCGGAGGACAAGGCTACGGATTCGAAGGAAAGTCGATTTCCCCAGGTGTTGCCGAGGTTTCCAGCTACAAAGGTGGTAAATCGAAAAGACGTAATTCCAAAAGACGCCAACGCAAATCCAGACGCCAAAGCAAATCCAAACGCCAAAGTAAATCTAGGCGTTAAATAATGCAATACAACCAATGATAATGAAAAGAATCACAAACATCTCGTGATTAAAAGTCCTAAAATTACCGACATCTGATAACTGAAAATATCGATCCAAACCATAAAGTGGGTATTCACCGCAAGGTCGATGTTTATATGCGTGGTGGATAACTAACAAGAATGCAGTTAATAATCCAAAGAGAACTACGTTCCGCTTCGATAGATCCATCATTTATAATACAATGATAGAAAAACGATTGTATTATACAAAACAAAAATGAGGGAGGGATCATAAGGGAACCGTAGGTTCTCTTAGTATTGAGGGAGGGATCATAAGGGAACCGTAGGTTCTCTTAGTTGAACTTAACCACAATCTTCACCGATTCTTTCTTAATGGTCTTGCACGCAGACACGGACAACTCTTCTCTCTTTTTTCGTGTCTTGTTATCGGTCTCGGATTCCTCATTTTTCTTCGAAATGCTGTTCCGAGAATTCATATCGGCCTCAATCTCGTCGTAATTATTCTCGATATACTCCAATACTTGGTTCTCAATTGCCCATTTGAAGAAATTCAGCTGGCCAATGGTGGTCTGCAAACAAGTATCATTCGTATACGGAATCGTGATCCGCTCTCTCCGAGAGAACGGGTCGAAACGCACCTTGCTATAAGCTTTTAGTTCAAGCTTATAATGATGGAACACTTTAAATCGCTCCATGTTTTCCTCGCCGTTAATTACGGTACTGCACCGATTTTTAGCAGGAATGGAGTAAACCGTGAAATTCTTTTTCGCAAAATTCGTTACAAACCAGTCGATGATTCGCAGAGAAACCGCGGATTCTCCATTGATGATTTTCATTAATCTCTCCATGTGGTCTTCCTTCTTATAAAATTCGAGCAAATTGGTTAACAATAATTCATTCTGTGTTTGGCTACACCGGGCTGTCATTTTTGATTACACTCGCGGTTTGTTTTTATATCCCTTATCCGGGTGAACATTTAATGCCACTGTAAAACCGAATTAAAGAGAAAATGCATTTACATTTATATGTCGACCAAATACATTATTTTGACAAAGGACGAGAGAGATGCCGCCGATGACAACGAGAGAAATCAGATTTTCTTCATCAATAAACCGCTGAGCTACTTGATGCCGTCGGTCAACCACACTTACTATTCCGAGCGGGGGCTTTTCGAGAACAACCTGATTGAGTGGTGCAAACAGTTTTGCAGGAAAGATGCGGTATTCCTGGATATCGGCGCGCACACCGGCAGTTATGCCATTACGTTAGCGCCTTATTCTGGAAAAGTCATTGCATTTGAACCGCAGAAAATGACTTACTATGCGTTGTGCGGGGGGATAGCGCTCAGCGGATTAACCAATGTGGAGTGTTTGCGAATGGGTTTAGGAAACCATGCGCAAAATGGCCCCAAGACTTTGCACATTGTCAGCAATGATGGAGGCGGGTCGACCGTGCACGCCCCGCCTTCAGACAAAGTTTTGAACAGCGAAGTCATTGAGATACGCACGTTGGATTCTCTCGGGATCCAAGGTCAAATTTCATTTATCAAAATGGATGTGGAAGAGAACGAACTGCAAGTGTTGCAAGGGGGGATGGAAACGATTGCTCGGTGCGGATATCCCAAGATATTGTTTGAGTCCAATAGTCAGACAAACACCGCGTTATTTGATTATTTGAGAGAAATACTTGGGTATCAAATCGTGAAGGTGAGTGGATTTTTTAATATGTATTTAGCGGAAAAAAATATTTGATAATGTATAGAGAAAAAATGAAATCTTTTGTTCAAAGTAAATTACCAATTCATTGGAATGCACCTTTGGGATATTTTCCCAAAAGTGGTATATATGTTGATTACCCATTTCCAAGTGAGTTTAATAATGCCGAATTTCGAAACTGGTTAATCCATTATTTTAAACAAGAAATAATGACTGAAGATGAACGAGAACAGTATTCTTCTCGTCCAATAAACGAATCAATTGGAAGATATGAAAGCTGGTATGAAAATCAAATAGATATTAAAAGCAAACCCAAAACACTTGATTCTGATAATGTTAGAGTGAAAAACATTGTACACCAGATAACAACCGGACTGAAGGTTGGTGGTTATAATTCGATCCTTACTAATCTGTGCGAAAGTGTAAAAAAATATATGAAAAATAAAAATATAGTTGATGAGACTCGTTTTAATGATTCCAATATCAAAGATATAGCAATCCAACAAATTTTGGAGCATGACTTTCTTGTACCACTTTATCAAAAGTTTTTGAAAGACACATCTATTAAAAAAGGTGGCAAGCATATAAAAAATATAACAAAAAAAAGGGTAAGAGTTAATAAATCAAAAAGTTTAAGAAAAAAAAGAAAAAAGTTTTAAAGGAAAAAATAAAAATCCTAACCAAGTTTTTAACCAAGTTTCCCAGCAACTTCGTTTCCTTAACCAAGTTTCCCGGCCACTTCGTTCCCGGCCACTTCGTTCCCGGCCACTTCGTTCCCGGCCACTTCGTTCCCGGCCACTTCGTTTCTCCATCTCTCAAAAACGATTTTGTGATATGGATAATCCTCTACTTTGACCCCCGACATCGTAAACTGTTGACGCAACTCCTCATCAACATTGTTATGGTCAAACGCATCATTGCGTATGGTCAGTTCCAACGATTGGCTGACATTTGTAACCGTCCGAACCGGTTCCCTGCATTCGGGGCACAATTTATGGTTTTGCAGAAACAATTGGTTCGCACATTCTTGGTGAAATGAGTGGTTGCAGTTTAGTCGGCAACATTTGGTCATTTTATCGCCGGTTTCCGGGTAATAAAGCGCCGCCAAACAAATGGCGCACACTTTATTCAGAAACTCGGTTTTGTCGGTTTTATATAAATTGAATGGAGATACAATATTCATTTTGATTTTTGATTGAATTATCTATTATAAATAAATAATTCAATTTTATTCGGCGGGACAGGTTCCATCGCCAATGAAATACCAGTATCCATATTCTCTCCATTTTTTCAAAACCTGTTTCACCTTGCTAAAAAATGCGCGTTCTGTTATTTGAAACGCGGGTGCGCCTTTTTTGCAATAATCTTTCCACGCCGAGTTTGGAATATCAATGGCGGCCCTGAGTTTTTTTTTGAAATCTTTGTCTTCCAATAAAGTTTCATACATCGACACCATATCCATCTGTTTTTTTTTCTTGTCCTTCTTAATTCGCGCGCCCAAGAAGGTGAGCAATGAATACGACTGACACAGTGTGTCATTCTTATCAACATCCATGTTTTGATGTCCCTTTTCAAAACTGCAAATGCGTTTGTCTTTTTTATCAATCAACACATGGTGGAACGAACCTTGCTCCACCTTTTCAATCTTAAACTTGTATTTTTCATTCGGGAAAACCTCGGCAATCACTTCTCTCACGGTCTCGTCGCCAAAGAACTGGTTTATGAATGTAAAATGTTCCAATGAAAACTCTTCCAACTTTTCATTTGTGCACGCCATTTATATATTATGGATAAAATATTTATAAATTGTTTATAAATATTTAGTAAAAATATTAGATAATATTATAACAATGAAAAGTTTTAGAAAACAAAGAACAAGGAAACAAAGAACAAGGAAACAAAGAACAAGGAAACAAAGAACAAGGAAACAAAGAGGGGGTGCTCATTTTATGGTTGGCGTAGTTTTGGATAATAAATCTCAAGAATATCTTAAGAGTGAAAAATTTGATCATCCTGGATTTCAGGTTTATAATTCTTGTCACCATGTAACCATACGTTTTGGCCAAGGATTTTTGCCAGAAGACCCTTCTGTTGGAACATCCGTAAAAATTGTATGCGATCAAGCCGGTTTAAATCTTAAGGCAAAGGCACTTAAAGTTGCATCAATGACAACATTAACGGATACGGATAAACAAATTACTTTTGTAAAGGATGATAAAAATAATGAAATGTTGCATATCACAGTTAGACATCTTGATTCCGGGGATGCTGTGAAAAGCAATGAAATCACTGAATGGACTTCCTTATCAACACCTGTGGTATTATATGGAAAAGTTTCGCTAGCAACAGATTTTAAATGGAATCCCAATGATTTTAATGACATCAAATATTAAGAATGTAAATAAAAACATAAAATATTTTTATAAAATACTTTATGAAAGATATCTATGAAACTTCTCTATTGTCCCTTGCAGAGAAACCGATCGATGTAATATGGCACCCCCATTCTGAAAAAGTCGCGGTCATCATGGACCCGCGCTACGACAAACTGATGGTCGGAGTCATCAAAAACTTTATGCAATATTTGAACCCCTGTGGATGGAATTTGGTGATTGTCACCCATGAAAAATACGCGGACTCCGTCGAGTTTCAGGGGTGTAAACTGATTCACATCAACGAGTCTCGAATCCATTACAAGGACGACGAACCAAACATTGACGTCGACACCTACAATGGAATACTGATGTCATCCGAATTCTGGGATTTCATCCCGGGCGAACACATTTTGGTATTCCAGAAAGATTGTTATATGTATAAAATGTTTGACGAAACCCTTTATTTGACCTATGCGTTTTGCGGTGCAAATTGCATTTGGTTATCGGAAGACAACGTGGTGCAAGGGGTCGCAATCAATGGCGGATGTTCTCTGCGGAAAAAATCCGAGATGCTGGATTGTTTGCAGAAAGTTTCGTGGGACCTTGTGGATCCAAAACCGAAGTTGCGCAACGAAGACCTTTTTTTCACGTTTGCGTGCCACCTATTGGACAAATCGGTTCCGAAAATGGAAGATCGACACTTATTTGCGGTAGAACACGAAGAAACAATGGACACGTGTTTTTACCACGGGTGGAACAAGGGGTATCAAACGGAGGCGGAAGCACTGCAACTCATCTCTCCAAAAAAATAATTACAGATTCATCATCTCTCTTAATACGCGGACCCCGCTATTATAGGCCGCGTGCAATGACCCATAATAAAGCGGGTCCGTATGTTCGCCCGCGAAAAACAGGGTGCCATTGATGGGTTCGGACACTGCCTCAACGTCCGCGTCGGTTACGGACATGTCGTGGTAAGAATACGCACCCTGTGTGAACACGTCTTCTTCCCATCTTGTTATGTGTCAAGATTTCGGGAAGGGGACGTTCTTAAAGTAAAGTTTCAAATGGTCCAAGACCGAATCCACGATTTCCTCGTCGGATTTGTGACTGAATCGAAATCCGTTGTCCGCGGGGCAAATCGCCTCCAGAATCGGCACATTTTTGGAAACCATGTAATTATTCCACAAAATGTATTCGTTCTCTTCATTTCGCGTGAGTATCATTGGCGTATCGTTCCAGAACACTTCGTCGAATTCCAATTGGATTTTCTTGTAAGAACCCATTTTGATATGTGCGAGTGCGTCTACTTTTGAAGGGGGCAACGGCGGGTCAAACTCAATGTCTTTTAAGGGCCCAGGCGGAACTGTAATGCACAATTTGTTGCATTTGTAGACAACACCTTCTCTTGTATGCACTTCGACTTCACCGATTTTATAAACCACTTTTGTGACAATCTGGTTGCAAATGATTTTGCCAATACAGGTGGAAGACAATGAGTCGATTAACGTTCTTGCTCCCTTCTTGAACAAACAGTGCGAACCTGCGTAGTCGCCAAATAGCGCGGATTTATCTTGGAGAAAAGATGCGGGTAAATTATGGATACTCCCGCCACACCAGACTTCAATCATGTAGAGAAAACTTCGCATGTCGTCGTCCTCCGAGAAAAAAGAAAACACATCGGCAATGGAACCGTTGAAATCGCTGGTTTTCTGTAGCAAATCATTCCATTTTTCGGCTAATGCTTGGCGTTGGCGTTCCGCCTCCGAGCGAAGCGAGGTATTATAAGGAGGAGTTATGGGGGAACGTAGTTCACCTACACCTAAATAATAATCGATGTTTGCGTTCTCCGAATGCATCCACGGGTTGCATTCGGCGACCGGAATAAGGTCGTCTGACAATATCAAGTTTGTCAAAGGATTGTCGCACAAACCGTGCACCCACGCCGCGCCGTCGTCGATGTTTTTATCGTTTGTAAAAACGCGACCGCCAATGCGTTCTCTTGCTTCTAAAATAATGTAGTCTTCGTTTTGGATTTTGGACGCGATTGTTAAACCGGCTACACCGGCACCAATAATGATGGTTTTACCTTTCATATAAATTATATTGTTATTTTTTCTAAGCAATTTACTAAAATATTTTATACCAGTGAATAATTAAATCTACAACTATCTATATAACGCGATGACGACAATTATGCAGTTTCACTCCAAGGCGAAGATGCTTCCTGCGGGTTCGATTTTTTCCCCAACTTCGATGCGCGATTTGTCAAATTTCAGCGAGTTTGATGTTGAATACGACGGATTTGTTTATCGAACCGCCGAACACGCGTATCAAGCACTCAAATATTTATACTGTTCCAATAAACCCGAATTGTTTGAAATTGTGCGCGAAGAAAACCAGAAAAAAGATGCTTTAGGTGCAAAAGAATCCGGTGGAAAAGGCGGAATGGCAAAACGAGGCGTCGTCTTTGATCGCGACGGCTGTTGGGACAAAAAACAAATCGAAATTGTCACAAAATTGGTTGCGTCCAAAATCGAGAGACATCCCGAAATTCGCAAAATTGTGCAGACTGCAAAAGAGAACAATATTATATTGGTTCATTTTTCAAGATCGGATATGATTTGGGGTGCCCATGTATCCGAAGACGGAAAAAGCATCAAAAAAGGCACTAACCATTTAGGTAATATATATATGTCATTTTACGATAAATTATCGAAGCCCATATTAAAGACAACAAAAAAAGAAGTGAAGGATTGCCCGGAAGGAAAGGTAAGGAACCCAAAAACCGGCCGTTGCATTACTAAACAAACAACACCTAAAAAATCGAAGGATTGTCCGGAAGGAAAAGTGAGGAACCCAAAAACGGGCCGTTGCATTACCGTAAAAACGGTAAAACCTTGTCCGGAAGGAAAAGTGAGAAATGAAAAAACGGGCCGGTGTATTACGTTGAAAAACAAACCTTAACCAAAAAATCTACCCATATAATAAATGACTGTCGGTTTAGAAAAAAAAACAAATAAAAAGAAAGTAGTGAAACGCAACAAAACAAAAAAACGCACAGATGCCCTGCTTCTCTCTCATCGGACGCCTGAAAAAATTGTGAAAATCAGCGAAGAAATTAATAATAACAGTTTGATAAAATCGTCGTATAGTCCATCCATTAATAAAGACTTGGTTTCTTTGAAATCGGTTGAACGAAAAGAGGTATTGAATTGCAACAATGAGCGTGCTTTCTTACTCAAAGCCCCTCTGAAAATTGGTGTGCCAAATGCGTCTGGCAAAAAAACGTGCTACCTATACAATGACCCCGTCGCCAAAAAATACATGCTGAAAAATCTCAAGGCAAATAAACATGTGGACCCCAACCGGGTTGTCCCGCCCATCCAGGAACTTGCGAACTGCTGGTTCAACACGATGTTCGTGTCATTGTTCATCTCGGATAAGGGACGCAAATTCTTCCATTTTTTAAGGCAAATGATGATCGAGGGCAAACAGAAGGGCGGGAACCCGATTCCGGAAGTGTTGAGAGACGGGTTCGCGCTTTTCAATTACGCCATTGACGCGTGCTTAACGGGAAACAAATACGCGTATATTTTAAACACGAATGCCATCATCCAGCAAATCTACGATTCTGTGCCGGAAGAGTACCGGGCATACATTCGCGACGTGGACGAAGCGGGGAACCCAGTTCGTTACTATTTAAGTTTAATCAATTATCTGGGGAATCACAATTTACGCGTATTGTTTGTCCAGGATTGCGGGCCCAGTTGGCACTTCCAAGTCCAAGACAAGTTGGAGAGTGATTTGCCCGATGTGATTATTCTGGAATTTTTCAATGACGACGCACCTACGCCAAATAAGGAAACGAATTTTACAATGAATGGTGCAAAATATGTGCTGGATAGTTGCATCATTCGAGACACGGAGAAAAACCATTTCTCTTCGTTGTTGACGTGCGAGAAGAAGGAGATGGCCTACGACGGAATGAGTTTTCATCGACTGACCTATATGGATTGGAAAGACAAGATCAACACCGAATTCAAGTGGCAGTTCAAGGGGTCAAAAGACGAAGGGCGACTTCTTACGTGGAACTTTTCGAAAGGGTATTATATGCTTATTTACTATCGGGTTTGAACTTCCGTATAATTCGGTGCGGGTATCCAAATGTTTTTAACACGTGAAGTTCAACATATCTGCCGGATGCAAGATAGATATCAACCTGGTTATTTATCTGCGGTGCATCGGTGTCGTCAATCACCATAATTCCGCCCATTTTCAATAATATGTCCGCATTCTTCATATCATTGGAAGCACAGTATTCGGAATGACCGCCGTCTACATGAACCAAATCGTATGCGGATTTCATCTCTGGGTTCGCGTTTATCCATTCGGGCATTGCTATTGTGGAATCGCCCTCTACATATTCGAATTGAACATGTGAAAATGCTTGCTGAATGTAGTCGAAACAGGGGGGCGTATAACGGTGGTGTCCAATGTCGAAAACGGTGAATTGCAACGGGTCTTGGTTTCTCCCTAGCAACAAAAGCATCGATGAATGTCCGGCGTTGAAACCGATTTCGCAAATGCGAGTGGCCTGTTTTCCACACCAAAAAAGATTCAGCTGTTTTGCATAGAGTTCGGGGAATTCTCGGAGAGAATTATGGTGGTAAAAACAGTTTCCTTCGAAAATGTCCGAACAAATATGCTGGGTTATGATGCTTTTCAAATCCTCGAGATATATCAACATTTCGGGGTATTTGTTTGCGTATTCTTCTGCCAATTCCATTATGTAAAAAGAATGATTCTATTGTTTATTTGTTTTATCTTGTATATATATATATATAATGTCCGCACAATACAATGCAACTGTTTCTCTACTTCAGGCCCAATTGAATGCCGCAATCCGCAAAATAAATTTGATGCGAGTAAGCAATGCGTTAAAAAAAGTGCTAATTACTCGCGCAATGAACGAAGCAAATGCGACTTTAAAAAAACTTAAGCCAGAGATAACAACCGCAAAAAAACAAACGGCCTTCTTGGTCGGAATCAACTATACCGGAACCATAAACGAATTGTATGGGTGCATCAATGACACCAAAAATGTGCAGGACCTTCTCAAAACTAAATATAATTTTACCGATGTAACGTTGTTAAACGACGAAACGCCCGAAAAACCGACGAAACAAAACATATTGAAAGGTCTGCAAACACTCCTTGCAAATACCGTTGCTGGAGACACCGCGTTTTTTATGTTTAGCGGTCATGGAACACAGACGGTGGATTTTAACAAGGATGAGACCGACGGTCAGGATGAATGCATTATGCCGATAGACGCATACGCAATGAATATGTGCATCTTAGACGATGAACTCAATCGGATGATTCGCAATACATTAAAACCTGGCGCAAAATTGGTGGCGATCTTTGACTGTTGTTTTAGTGGAACTATATTGGATTTGCGATATACATATGGATATCCAGACAATACAAATCAATCGGAAACTGCGGGTGATGTGTATATGATAAGTGGGTGCACGGATCAGCAACTCAGCGCGGATACAGTGGCGCCAATCAATGGTAAAGAAATGGCGTCGGGTGCCATGACGTATGCTTTCTTGTCGACGATAAAGGAAACCGCTTTAATGGGGGATTTGGTTACAAAAATGGAGGCGTTTTTGAAAGACAATGGGTATTCGCAACGCCCCCTGTTGTCGTCGGGAAAAAAAGTGGATTATGGTAAGACCACTTTTTTATAAGTTAAGGGAAACCTACGGTTTCCGCTTTTCTTATGAAGCCATATCACCAATTTATTCTGTATTGGTCACAACAGTTTTTATAACCCTTTGTAATATTGCTCCCCGGAAACGAACGTTGTAATTTTTGGATAAGCTGTGTTTTTACAAGTTCTTTGTTAATATTTGGTTTTGAGTCCCCATATATACGCCGACTCCATACTTGGAATCCGTCATAATTTTCGCAGGTGCCTTCGTTTTTTTTACACATAATAGTAAAGTATAAAGTAGTTTTTCCTTTTACTGCACCATCAATAACGGTATCATAAATACTTGAATAATGCATTTCTACAATGTCTTCAACAATCATACCACGCAGCTGATTGGGTGTTAATATTATATCACCGTCCTCATTTACATATTTTCCAATTTCATTCAAGACTACTAACACCAAAACAATAATAATTATACATAAACAACAAGACATTTTTATAATTACTTATTGTGATGGTGTAAATTTTTATATCAATTTTATAATATGGGTCAGTTGCAAATAGATTCTTTTTATGCTTCTCAAATTAAGAAGCATAAAACATTTTTCAAATAAAGGGAAGGGGACACTGCTAAACTGAACAATAAAAAAAATCATTAAAAATTGTTTTATTTTTTATGCTTCTACTCATTTTTGCAGTAGACATTTGTTCGGATTCTGACGCTTTTGCGATAGTTTCCCATTTGCAAATCAAATTATTTGTTTTTAATTCTCTTTTTTCTACTTTTTTCCCAGTGGATGATGTTTTTTTATGATTATATTCATTTGTTTTTAACATTATTCCATAATATCCTTCGTTTGAACCTTCCGTAGTCCATACGGTTGCTTTAATTGCATACTCGGATTTGTTTAAATATTCTTTTATTTCTTTCATATCATCTTCGGTTTCGCTTATATTAACATTTTGTTTCCATCTTTTGTATTCATTTAATAACGTAGAATTTAATATTTTTCCATTTGGTGTAAATTTACATACCTGAAAAATAAATGTTTCAATTGGAACAGGAGATGGATATATTTTTTTATAATTAATTTCTTTTAATTTAACTCCAATATATCCATAAACAATTTGGCCCTTATCTTGCACTGTAAGTCGTGTCGGTTTGAATCGCGTGTCTAAATAATTTTTTAATGCGTGAAATATTTCTTTTTTTGGTTTTTCTCTATTCCAAATGCGAAATTGACCTTCCATATTAACAGAAGACTCTTCCACGTCATTTCTTACAATACACATTTTGTTTATAAACTCATTAAATTTTATTGTCAAATCATCTTCTTTTGGTATTTCAAACACCGACTTGTTATTTTCTGCAATAACTCTAAGTTCTTCATTTTGTTTTTTTATTATTTCTTTTAGTTCATTTATTTCTATTGTTTGGTCGTTAATTTTGTTATGTTGTATATCTATTTTCTGTAATAATTCTGTGTTTTTAGTTTTAATTTCTTCATTTTCAATAAGTAATCTATTAAAATTTTCAATGCTATATGTTCTTGAATGAATGATTTCTTTAATATAATACGTTAATCTATCAATAGTAAATTTTGAATCATATGCAATAATTTCGGTTTTATTTTTTCCATTTATGTTAATTTTACGCAAATGGTTTTTAATTTTTGGATAATTTTTAATAAGATTTTCTATTTCAGTTCTATTTTGAACTTTAAAAGCATTTACTAAACTAAAATTTTTATATGAATTTGTATGATGGTATGAAATACGTGACCCCAAATCGTTTGAATGGCCAAATTTTATTAATGTTTCACCTGCTTCATTTGTGTCATCAATCGTGCCAAAATAAATACATTCGGTATTAACTGGAAATTGTTGCACGATTGCTTTTTCAATTTCTTTTTTACTTTCTCTCTTGGTAGTCAATAATATCTGTTGAGTTGTTTCTTTAATTTCTGTTATGACATTTTCTTTTTGTAATAATTTTTCTTTTAATTCTTTTGTTTCTTCTTCAAATATTTCATGGACAACATCTTCAAGTTTCAAATAGTATTCATGAATATCATAAGCTTTTTTTGTTTGTGCTTTGAGACAAAGTGATTTAAAACAACGAACCGTTAACATAAACTTTATTGCATTCTGCCCACCCTTAATATTTGTTCGCTTCTCATTTTGGAGAAGCGATAATTCTGTATAATCTTCATTTTTTATAAAATTTTTTTCAAGAACACGAATTGAATTGTATTTTGAAGAAAACCCTAACCAATTCCAGATTTTATCCAAATCAACTACAAAATCCAAAGTTTTATCATAATTCAGATAACAATAAAAACTGCTTATAAACATTTGTTGTTCAAAATTTGTAAATTTTTCTGTAATTTTTGTCAATAATTTGTTATTACATTCTGAAGAAAGTTTGCAAATTGGATTTGTTTCAATAAGTTCAACTATATTTAGGGTTTGCATTTTATATAGTATTTATTATTTTGTCTTTAAGTTTATTATTGCTTAATAAAATATTAAGCGATAATTTATTAAGCGATTTACCACTTTCCTGTGGTCTTTTTCACCATGATATTATTCCCCTTTGCCTTTCTCTTTGCATTTGGGTCATATTCGTCTCCATCATCGTCTGCCAAATTCTTCGATAATTCCCAGAACTCCTTGGATCCCAATTTGAAATCGGGGCGGTCCGCCGCCTTGTACCAGAACACTTGGTCGTTAATCTTGTTGGATTTGGCGTTGTTGGATATCACCATGCACTCATAATTCTCGGTGGTCTGGTCCATAATGGTACAAAACGATTCCAGTGTGGGGAACATCGACGCATAGTTCTCCCAAATCTTTTTACGATTGGATAAATAATTCTCTCGCAAAATAAAAACGTAATCAATATTGGTGCGGAGATTGGGCGGGATACCCAATGGGTATTGCATCGTGATGATCAACATCACCTTCCAATGTCTACCGTTCATGAACAAGGACCGCATCAACTTATCTTTGGTCCAGCTACTGTCGTATAAGCAATCATCCAGGATCACGAAAGTGCGCGGGTCGATGGAACACTTCTTGTAAGTTTCCATCTCGGCCTGGCACTGTTTCATCACCGTTTTCTGACGCCTTAGAACATTCTCTATCAAAATGCTGTTGTACTCTTCGTGGATGAAAAGTTTGGGAACCAGTTTTCCGTAAAAACCGTTACCGGCTTCTGTCCCGGAAATGACGGTGCCGATGGGAATGTCCTGGTGATGATATAGCAAATCCTTAACCAAAAAGGTTTTGCCCGTATCACGACGCCCGATCAAAACAATGACGGGTCCCTTATTTTCTTTGGGGTCAAACGTGATTGCGCGCATATCAAATTTTCTTAATTCAAGTGTCATTTATGAAATAAATATTATATGTAAAAGAAAGATAATAAATGGCGTTTTGAAACGACTTGTCGATTAGTTCAATATAGCTAAAAATATGTTTAGCGTAAAATATAAATGGATAACAAATTCAGTATTTTTTATAAAAAAGCCAAGAAAATGAATTTAGAAATGTTGGATTCCGTAAGTGAAATCCAGCATTACAATCCCGTGTATAGCCGTTTTTTCGAAATGGACGAAACCAATTACAACCGGATTGCACTGAACCATAAATACCACATCCACGATTTGAAAACGGTGGTTGACGAGAATGACATAAAGGTGGAAAAAGATATCTTTGTCAAGTTCTCTCCACTTCTGGATCCACTAAACTATTTGCGGGGCAAGTATGATTTAGAAACTCCCGTTTTCAAAACACTTCCTAAACTGGATTCAACCATTGGTTCTTGTTTACCTAAAGTGTTGGATGTCAACAATTCATCTTATGTAGACGGTTTTTTCTCCTATTTAACCTCGATGATGAAAGAGACGCATGAGTGGATTCATGGCGTGGAGTACTACGGGTCGGTGATTGCCGTGCAACGAGGATTCAAATATGATATCGTGGACGACCTGGATTTCTTGACAAAATGCCCGTTTTTCACAAACAATTTGAACAAGCATTTCACAGTGGACGAAGACACGTCCATTATTTTGCGAGAATATTCCGGGGAAGGTTCCAGAACCAATAAAAAGAAGTTGAGTATCAAGGAATTGGAGGTGGAATTGGAGCTAGACAATACTTTGGACAATTTGGACTCTTTGGATCCTTTGGACAATGCTTTGCAACAAGAAGAGGCTTCTTTGGAATATGAAAATAAAATCGAAAACGAACCGGACAGCAGTGATTCCGAGTCGAGTGACTCCGACTCCGACACAAGTAAGTCTGACACAAGTGAGTCCGATTGGGAGACCGAATCTGAAAATGAAAACGAAGAAGAGGAGTCGACTAGTTCCGGCAGTTCCATTTTCGAGGAAGATGAAAAATTGTTCAGTTATTTGAACGAGTTTCCTGTCCAGCTTATTTTCCAAGAGAAGTGCAAAGGCACATTGGATGAACTGATTATGCAGAGAAAAATAAAAGACGACAGTTTTGTTGAAGCACTTTTGCAAATTGTTTTGGTATTAGCCAGTTACCAAAGTGTCTTTGATTTCACCCACAATGATTTGCACACAAACAATATTATGTATGTAGAGACAAAGGAGGAATTTTTATACTATCGGATTGACGGGATTTGCTACAAAGTCCCGACCAATGGTCGCATTTTCAAGTTGATTGATTTTGGAAGATCCATTTACCGATTCAACGGTAAAACATTTTGCAGTGACAGTTTTGCACCGAATGGCGACGCGGCGACCCAGTATAATTGCGAGCCTTATTTGAATGAGAAGAAACCGCGCATTGACCCGAATCCTAGTTTTGATTTGTGCCGTCTTGGGTGTTCTCTCTACGACACGGTGTGCAGAGATGATGAAGTGAAGACCCCGTTGCAGAAACTGGTGGATTCCTGGTGCACCGACGACCACGGCAAAAGCGTCCTTTACAAACCCAGTGGTCAAGAGAGATACCCCGACTTCAAATTGTATAAGATGATTGCGCGAACGGTGAACAATCTGGTTCCCCGAGACCAGTTGAAACAATCCATTTTCAAGAAATATGTTTGTGAAAAAGCGCCAAATCATTTCATAGATATTGATGCGTTGCCAAAATACGTGTAATCATTTTTATTTTTATCGAATAAACATAAAAACAATCGATTAATAATAGTAATGGAACAAATCGAAAAAATCATCTATATCAACATGGACGCGCGGACCGATCGGAAATCATCCATTTTGCATGAATTTGAGCGTGTCGGGTTTCCCCAAGACAAAATCATTCGCTTCTCCGCGTCTTCCTACAACGGCTGTCCCAATTCGGGTTGTTTATTAAGTCATGCAAACGTATTGGAAATGGCCTACAATATGGATTTGCAAAATGTTTTGATATTGGAAGACGACTTTATTTTTATTGATGATGTAGAGAAAATCCACCAGGACATTAAGGCATTTTTTGAACTAAAACTGAACTGGGATGTGCTCATGTTCACCACGTGTGCCGCGGTAGTTTCCGAAAACACGAATTCGCTCATTTCTAGAATATCCTCTTCGGGCAATGGTGCGGGATATTTGGTAAATCGCCCGATGATGTTGGAATTAAGCAGTTTGTTCAAGGCCAATGTGGAGAATCTGTTTTCAACCAAACAGCACTGGGTTTACCAGAATGATATACTGTGGAAAACCATTATGCCGACATCGCAGTGGTATATGTTCAATCATTATTTGGGATACCAGCAGGAAGGATACAGTGATTTGTCGCAGGACCAGAAGATTGCAATTATCCCGCAACCCGTAGGAAACCCCGTAGGAAACCCCGTAGGAAACCCCGTAGGACCCCCTCCTTTGAATATTACACCATATTGTGCGGACTCGATTGTAAACAGCATTATCACTGCTTTCATTGGGCGGTCCAATGTTGGTTTACAAAAGTATGGAACAACTTTGGATAGAGACGATTTATCCATACTGGATTGGATTCAACATGCCCAAGAAGAACACATGGACGCGATCCTTTATCTGGAAAAGTTGAAAACTGAAGTTATCAAAAAAGGGTGAAAACAATTCATAAAAAGAATTAAAAAAATAGCACGTAAAATATATAATGCATCGTATATATTTTCCAAGTATGATGGGACAGAGAAAGTTTGGCGTAGACACAACAAGCAAGTTTTTATTCCAGTTTTTTGGTAATAACGGAACCTTAGTAAAAACAAAAAACAGCACGATAGAACCGTTGAGTAAGCTTCGCGATGAACTTCTTTCAGATAATCTGCAAAATCTGTTTACCGCAAATATGAAGACAAATAAACCCACCATCAATATCGGTGGTGACCACTCAATGGCCATTGCAACCGTGGGTGCATCGTTAGAAAAACATGGGTCCGCACTCAAGGTCATTTGGTTTGACGCCCACGCAGACATCAATACCCGCAAAACATCGCCCAGTGGAAATTTGCATGGAATGCCTCTGGCGTTTCTCACAAGTTTAGACAACGATTACGAGTTGTTTCCATTCCTCTATACGGTTCCCGATCTCAAATTCGAAAACATTCTTTATTTGGGGATTCGCGATTTGGATGATGGAGAGAAAGTGGTTCTTAGAGAGAAGAAAATCAAGTTTATTCGGTCCAAAGAAATCAATGAGAACCCAAAAGAAGTTTATGCGAAAATTAAAGAATTTGCGGGAAAAGACCCGCTCCACTTTTCGTTTGATGTGGACGGACTGGATCCAGAGGAAATGTCAAGCACGGGGACAACCGCACCAAACGGTGTGAAAACAAAAGCTGTAAAGCCCATCGTTGACAAAATAATGAAGAATTTGAACGTGGTGAATATGGACATCACCGAATTCAATATGGATTTGGGAGAAAGAGAGAAGTCGATGAAAAATTTTACAAAATTGTTTAAAAAGTATTTGGAGTAAATTTATTCACACTGACCAGTTTTTTTATTTCGGCGTGTTCCTTTGGGACAACGAGGAACTTTTTGAGTTGCGGGTTTTTGATTTGCGGTCTTTTGTTTTGAGGTCTTTTGATTTGCGGTTTTAACACATCTTCCCTTTTCATTCCTGACCGTCCCCTCTGAACACACCTTTCGGCACCGGCCAGTTGCAGGGTTCATTTCTTCACCTGCTTTGCAGGTCGGTTCCTTAGGAACCATAGCAGAATTATCAACATCTGCAAATGCCAATCGATACAATTTACTTGATTTGCCAGCTTGGCAATGGTTCGAACTAACTGCTCTTGGATTCGCGCCCAACATTTGTGCAGCTGTGTTTGCAACAATATCCGTCGATTCATCAACTAAAACTTCAATAAACGGATGTTGCGAATTTAACGCGTGCTTAATTTCATACATTAATAAAAATCCAGAAACTTGCGTAAAACGCTCCAATGGAAATAAAGGTTTTAATAAATCAACCGTTGTTTTATCAGGGATAATACTATGTCCTGTTTTAGAACAAGGATAAAATGTATTTTTATATCGTTCTTCTTCGTTAAAATAGTTAGTAAGCATATCCTTGGCATTAAGGGCAGTGTATATATCTCCAAATTTTAATATTTTGTTTTCTGGGTCTTCTTTTAAAAATTCATCAATATTTTCATCCATATATTGAATTGGATTAAACGCTTCGGTCGGTATTTTACTTTTATGAAGAGGTACGTGTTTTAATTCGGGGGTATATTGTTTAATAATTTTTTGAAATTTTGCTTTTATTGTTTTGCGGTCCGATGCGTAATCTTCACGCAAAATTGGTTTCATATCCGCTCCGTGGGCAATTAAAAATCTTGATATATCTGCCCAATATTTATTTGTTGCTTTTCGAATCACTAAGTTTAGTGGGTTGCCTGCGTATGTTCCGATATTTGAACCATTGAGCACTAATAATTTAACCATTTCGAAAGAATCTTTTTCTTTATTGCTGAATGCATAGCAAATTGGGAGACTATTAAATGAAAGTTTATTTATATTAGCGCCATATGTTAAGAGAAGCGATGTCATATTGCCATTACTAAAGTCTTGAAAAAACTTATCATAAAGTATTGCGGTCACAAGTAAAGTATGCCCATTCTTTTCAACAATGTTTGGATTCAACCCTTCATCAAGAAGTTTTCTTAACCCATTTATATCATGATTTTTAATTAAAATAAATGGATTCAGCGAAGCTTGCGGAGGCGGAAATTGCGGTGATGTTGGCATATATAATATATGAATAAATTTTAAATTTTTCAAAAGGAAACTGTATGTTTCCTTTTGAATACGATAAGTTCCTTTAACAAGTTCTAAAACTCGCACATAAGCGAAAACTCGTTTCCAGCAACCTCTTTGTTCGCCATCGCATACTCGGATACAGTGCGTTCAAAGAAATTGGACTTGCTTTCCAAACTAATAAGTTCCATGAAATCAAACGGATTCGCACTATTGTAAATCTTCTCATTCCCCAGTTGCAAACAAAGACGGTCACCCACAAATTCAATGTACTGGGTCATCAGTTTCGCGTTCATCCCAATGAGGCGACAAGGCAACGATTCCGTAATGAATTCCTTTTCGATTTCAACCGCGTCTTTCACAATTTCCGCAATCTTGGATTTATCTATTTTCTGGTACAACTTATTGTAGAGAAGAATCGCAAATTCGGCGTGGAGTGCCTCGTCTCTACTGATGAATTCATTGGAAAGAGTTAGACCCGGCATAATTCCGCGCTTCTTGATCCAGTAAATGGCGGCGAAACTACTGCTGAAGAAAATGCCTTCCACACAGGCAAACGCAACCAGTCGCGTGGGAAAAGTTTCGTTGCTCGCCTCGTATCCGATCCAGCGCCTCGCCCAATCCGCCTTCTTCTTGATGGAAGGACACGTTTCAATCGCATTGAACAAGTTGTTTTTTTGCGCCTTGTCTTTAATATAAGTTTCAATAAGTAGACTGTACATCTCGGAATGGATGGTCTCCATTGCAATCTGGAACCCGTAGAAAGCGCGGGCTTCCGAAAGCTGGACGTCGGCCATAAATCGCGTCGCCAAATTCTCCATCACGATTCCATCACTGGCGGCGAAAAACGCGAGAACCATCGAGATGAAGTGTTGCTCGTCGGACGAAAGCTTTGACCAGTGAACCAAATCCTTGGATAAATCGATTTCTTCGGCGCGCCAAAAGCAATCCACCTGCTTCTTGTACATTTTCCATATGTCCTCGTCTTGTATTGGGAACATCACGTAACGAGAGGTGTCTTCTTTCAAAAGGGGGTCTGTCATTTCCTAAATAATATACTTAATAGATTTTATATTATTTGGATAAACCATTAAGAAATACTACGTTCGCTTTAAAAAAATCAAATAAAATCTTATTTTAAAATCGTCACGATGATTAAATCCAACATTGACACATCCAACATTGATTCAAAGTCTTTTCACAAAATGCTTTTTATTTTTAATTGTGTAGAGAAAGGGTGGAATGTGAAGAAACGCGAGGGTCGATACATTTTCCAAAAATCTCATGATGGAAAGAGAGAAGTTTTCATGGAAGACTATTTAGAGAAATTCATTGCAGAGAATTCTTCATTATAAAGGAAACCTAGCCCTTCGGGCTTACGCCTTTTGAACCTTCCCTTTGTACGGTTATTCAGCGAAGTTTATGTTTTTCCCTTAATACAAAATTATGTATTGGTTTTCAATTGTTTAGAACATTTTGTTTTATAAACTTATATAAAATGCCATTTGTCGGCTCATACAACAAAGCAATGAGTATTTTATCTCAAATCGGTAAAGGCACGTGCAAAGACCGATGCAAGAGTGTTTGGATACGCAATTTCAAATATGCATTGAAAACCAAGTCGAATCCTTTGAAATTAACTCCAGATACCCGGCGCAAATTAACCCAGAAAATCGAACTGGTTTCGAGTATAAATAATTTTAGTAAAACGCTGAAGAAATACAAAACGCGAAAATCGCCACCTTACCCTGCCAACGAAAATTGCGGTAAAAAAATGAAAGGCAATGACGGCAACATGTACGAATCCGTGCCGAACAAAAACGGGGTTTGTTCTTGGAAAAAAGAAAGCATTTGATTAAAACCAGTTTACACGTGTATAAGACCCGCGTTCCACCAATAAAGGGTAAAAATATTTGGCATAATCGTGCGTAAATATTATCTGGTGGAATGTTATAGAAATGAAAGGTCTAATATCACAGCAAGGAGATGATACGAGTAATGAATATTTAGGAAAAGCAGTGTTTTATAATGACAATGGTGAACAACAATTTTTAGGAAAATTCATAAAACATGAAAACAAAAAATTAACATATTTGCCACCAGGTTTGGAAGACAAACCAGAAAATTATAAAACCAAAATAATGAAAAATTTATATTTTAAAAAAAAATTCTTAATTAAGAATATTTTTAATGGACCTACACGGTTATCACCAGAAAATGTGGTTGATGCTGACGAATATTTTAAATCTTTAGGAAATTTGAACAGTGTTGCACCAAGTCCAGAAAGTAAACAAGATGAGGATGAAATTGATGGAGGTAAAAAGAATAAACAAACTAAGCGCCGAAAACAAACCCGCAAAACCAGCAAAAGAAGAAAACACAAAAGCAGAAAATAATTACTCACAAAAATTGATTTGAAATTTGACATTTAAATCAATAACATAATGAAAACATTTTATTAATCATCCACAAAATAAACGCCTGATTCCTTATCCATTCATGATTCTCTCAAACTGTTTTCCGATCTCCTTTTCCAAATCGGGCAATCGAGTGTATAACATCGGGTTCTTACCGTTCTCATATTTATTGGGGTTAAACTTAATAACTATGGTTTTTTCATCGTGCTCAAAAACATTTTGGTCGGAAAAAATGACTTTAAGAGTGATTCCATTAATCTGGATTTGACTGAATCCTTTGCCATGGATAAATCCGTCAAACTTCGAATCAATAAAAATTTGGATAACAGTGTCCTTTGATTTATACACGGTCTGGAGAGAAAGCGGGTCCAAAGGGAATATTTTGACATAACAATGGGTGCAATACCCCTTGAACCTTGGTAACATCGTGTTACTGGAACATTGCATGCATCCTTTAACCATAGCATCGGTTGGTAACCCGGGTTCCAAATACCTTACATTTTTTGAGTCAGATTCTCTGTGCGCCGAACAAAACAAGGGTTTTCCAAAACAAAATCCGTAAATGGCCGGGTTCCTGCAAGTATCTTTCTTGCAAATGGTCGGCATATTTAAAATAAAATTACATATTTATTTACCCCTAAATAATGTATCGGGGGTGAAATGATAAAACGGACTGCCTACACTTGTACAGTGTTTTTTACAAGGTTAAACACTATATTATTGTAAGGGAAGGTTCAAAAGGAAACCGTAGATTTCCCTTAAATGTAGAGAAATACATGTAAAAATGAGTTTATACGCTTAGATTTAGGAGAAATTATGTTTTTTAATTATATAAAAAAATGGGAGGAGCCTTAATGCAATTAGTCGCCTACGGCGCACAAGATGTTTTCCTTACTGGAAACCCCGAGATTACTTTCTGGAAGGTGTCATACAGACGCCACACCAACTTCGCGATGGAGTCCATCGAGCAAACTTTCAACGGCCAGGCTGATTTTGGTCGCCGTGTTAGTTGCACCATCTCCAGAAACGGAGATCTTGCCTACCGCACCTACGTCCAGGTTACTCTCCCCGAGATTAACCAGACCATGGGAACCTCCGGATCCGGCCCTGTCTATGCCCGTTGGTTGGACTACCCCGGTGAGCAACTCATTGCCCAGGTTGAGGTCGAGATTGGAGGCCAGAGAATTGACCGCCAATATGGTGACTGGATGCACATCTGGAATCAGCTTACCCTCTCTTCTGAGCAACAGGCTGGTTACTACAAGATGATTGGCCACACCACTCAGCTCACCTACATGACTGACCCCGCCTTCGCCGACATCAACGGTCCTTGCGCTTCCACTGGAGGCCCCGGCCAGGTTTGTGCTCCCCGAAAGTCCCTCCCTGAGACCACCTTGTACATCCCCCTCCTCTTCTGGTTCTGCAGAAACCCCGGCCTTGCTTTGCCCTTGGTCGCTCTCCAGTACCACGAGGTCAAGATTAACATCGACTTCAGACCCATTGGTGAGTGCTTGTGGGCTGTCAAGGACATCGTTGGAAACACCACCGGTACCTCCTTGGCCGTCACCACTGCCTACCAGCAGTCCCTCGTTGCCGCCTCTATCTACGTTGATTTCATCTTCTTGGATACTGACGAGCGCCGAAAGATGGCCCAGAACCCCCATGAGTACTTGATTGAGCAACTCCAGTACACTGGTGACGAGTCTGTCGGATCTTCTTCCAATAAGATCAAGATCAACTTCAACCACCCCTGCAAGGAGCTCATCTGGGTTGTCCAGCCTGATGCCAACGTTGACTATTGCGCCTCCCTCGAGGGCAACTCAACCTTGTTCAAGGTCCTCGGCGCCCAGCCCTTCAACTACACCGATGCCATCGATGCTCTCCCTCCCTCGATCCACGTCTTCGGAGGCCCCGCTGAGACCTCTGGTGCCAACGCCTTCATTTCTGGAGGTGTTTTCCAGATGCCCGGTGCCGTCGATGCCACTTCTGGTGTCAATGGTTCTGGCTTCAACACCAACCAGGACTGGAACGCCAGTTCCGGTGTTTTCAACCCCGATGGTTCTACCCCCAACGGCTCTGCTTTGTCTGATGCCGGAACCTTCGTTCTTGCTGAGACTGCCCTCCACCTCCACTGCTGGGGTGAGAACCCCGTCGTCACCGCTAAGCTCCAGCTTAACGGACAAGACCGTATCTCTGAGAGAGAGGGTTCTTACTTCGACGTTGTTCAGCCCTTCCAGCACCACACTCGTGCTCCCGACACTGGCATCAACGTGTATTCTTTCGCCCTAAGGCCTGAGGAGCACCAACCCAGCGGGTCGTGCAACTTCTCCAGAATTGATAACGCCACTCTCCAGTTGGTGCTCTCTTCTGGAACCGTTGCTGGTACCTCAACTGCTAAGGTCAGAGTGTATGCTTACTCTTACAACGTTTTAAGGGTGATGGCCGGTATGTGCGGTGTCGCTTACAGCTCGTAACAAAATTGCACTATGTTATGCAGTGGCAGTGTTGTCATGGATATCAAAATTTTTGCACATCCTTTAAAAATTTAATAAAAAATCAAAATA
>Ga0209353_10000101_pt1 | contig 49614 bp, 60 predicted proteins | sample LauGreSpBDMM15SD_2_FD_187561 | JGI IMG/M metagenome (GOLD analysis project Ga0209353, IMG submission 187561) | Freshwater lake microbial communities from Lake Michigan, USA - Sp13.BD.MM15.SD (SPAdes) (version 2) | ecosystem: Environmental > Aquatic > Freshwater > Lake | place: Lake Michigan... | reverse complement strand
TTCCGCCGCCTTAGCAACGGCAGCTTCTCTGGCAAGTTGGTCATCCGCTTCTTTTCTAGCCGCAGCCTCCCGAGAACTCTTATCAAACGCCTCCTGAGTTGCTTTAGCTTTAGCATCGTCTGCCGCTTTTTGAGCAGCTTCCGCTTCCTTTCTAGCAGTCTCTGTTGCTGCTGCCTCAGCGCGAGCCCGTTGAGAAGCAGACTCTCTGTCAGCAGCTTCCTGCGCTACTCTCGCAGTTTCTTGGGCAGCAGCTTCGGCGCGAGCCTGTTGTTGCTCCTGTTCACGTATAGCATCAGCAGCTGCGGCTGCTTCTTCCGCCTCTCTAACGCGACGTTCTTCCGCCGCCTTGGCAACGGCAGCTTCTCTGGCAAGTTGGTCATCCGCTTCTTTTTTAGCCGCAGCCTCTCTGGCTTTCTTATCAAATTCAGCCTGAGTTGCTTTAGCTTTAGCGTCGTCTGCTGCTTTTTGCTTCTCGGCTGCTTCTTTGGCTGCTTTGGCTGCTTTTTCGGCTGCTTTTTCGGCTTTCGCATCAATTGCAACTTGAATTTGCTTTGCGGCAGGGGAAAGGCCGGAGTATTTGTCGCCAGTGTTGCCTCCGCCCGGATTCGGACGAGCATCTGTAACACCAGAGCCACGGCCTTGCCCCTGCCATCCGCCTGAGTTACTACTGCCGGAACTACCGCTGGGAGGACCGCTGTAACTGCCGTAACTACCGCCACCGTAATTACCACTCGCCCCTGAACCAAATCCCCCGAATCCGGGTTCAAAACTCATTAGCCCCGTGTTCGGATTAATTTTGCCACTGCCGCCCATACGCTTTAACAGGGCAGCTTCTTTTGGGTTAATGTGGGCTAATATGGTGTCGCCATTACGCCCCATACTCTGCAACTTCTGAGCGGTAGACTGTACACTGCCGCCGTTAGCATATTTACGACCTACGTACTTATTTATCGGCATCAGCGTAACCCCTTACTGTCTAGCGCGATTAGATACTTCACGGTAGTCTCCTATTAACCTAGACGTTGATACGGGGTAGCGTAGGCAGCACCGGGAATACCCGGAAGAGGCTGTGGTGGTGCAGACGACAGATCAGTTGGAGCATATGCTGGTCCAAGGTTTGCAAAATTCATCGGTGGTCTTGGTGCAAAAGGCCTTGAAAAATCAAACCCCGGAGTGGCTACCGTTGGGGCTCCAATGTATCGCTGCGCCGCTGCGAAGTTGGGGACAGTTGGCATAACAGGTCCGGTAGGAACGACGGGTGGGACAACAGGGGTTTTTGGTGCTGTGGGGGTCCCTTGTGTCGGTAAAGGAGTTTGATCTCGGCCCCCGTATAACTCTTTGTTGCTTCCCGCCTCTGGGTGGAGGCGGTTGAACATAAGAATATCCATATCCTCTTTAGACATCTGTTTGTCGCGATTATACTGCTTTTCAAGTTCACTTCTTGCAGTTGTGTTGGTCAAGAAATCTAGAACAGAACTGGCCCCTGTTGCATCGGCAACAGTTTTTACGCCAGTGCCTATGGTGTCAAATATTTCATTAAGTTCTTTGACAAAGGGTGATGTAGCTACTTGCGTTGGCCTATCCCCCGCAAGTTCCGCATGCCAGTACTCTCCCTTTACTGGAAAACTAAGGCCCTGCCCTGTAGCAGTAGTCTGAAACCGATTGATTAGATCTTCTCTTGCCGCACCTGTCCCGCCAAATGCAATATCCATTGCAGCGGATTTTTGGTGCTGGGAAGACCCCGGCATAGCAACCTGTTCTCCGGGGGTTTTGAAGTACCCTGCTATATCAAAAAGGTCCTTGAACTCTTGCCCCGCAGCAATGGCCCCTTTTTCCGACACAGACTTATCCCAGTCCGCCGCTACTTTAGGGTCAATTTCTCTAAGCCTGTCCGAAATAATACTAGCTTGCTCTTCTGGACTTCTACGCGCAGATCCTATGGATACGTCGCCGGACGTTTTTGCCAATGACCCAAGCATTTTAGTCAAGTAGTCTTTAGAAAAACCTTCCAGCATATCATTGCGGGTTGTCGTCTGATCACCTGCTGCTCCCGCTAATTTAATATATCCTTTCAGCATATCTGCATTAGGAATCATGCCGCCAGAGGTTGGATCGTACTGACCACCTTGAGATGACGTTAGAATTTCATTGGCACGTCTAAAATCCATGGTTGTTGGGGTAATGCTCTTTGGAGCATATCTTCCGCCAATCCCGGTGAGTAGGCTCGGTATCCCAAAGCCTCTTATCTCTGCAATTTTACGTGCTTCAGCTTCTGCAACTTGACGAGCAGTAGCATCTTGCATCTGACGTTTAGTTTCTGCGGCAGCGGCGTCTACTCTTGCTTGAGATTCTCTTGCCTTTTGATCAGCAACCTCTTTGGCCTTATCTATGGCGTTCTGATTTGCAGTCGACCGATTAGAAGAGTCTCGGTCAACATCAGCCTTAGATATAGGGTCGCGACCGCCGCTTTCGTTTACTCTTGAGTACCCAGAATCAGACTTGTTGTCAGCAACCGTGTCCCCAGCAACAGAATCTACACCACCTGCAAAACCCATAACCGTGATCCCTTACTGTCTAGCGCGTTCGAGTGAGACATTTGCACGAAGTTGTGCCACATCTTCCATGGATTGCAATCTCTCGCGGTCCAAAGCGTCCTTCTTAGCCATCTTCTGCTGGTCGAATGCCAGACGAGCCTGACTTTCCTGACCCTTCTGCTGCAATTCCTGACCCTTAAGCTGCAAATTCTGCTGCTGGATCTCAATCAATGGGTCTACGCCCTGTGGTGGTGGCGGAACAATCTGTTGCAGCAACTGACCCATCAACTGCGATTCTTCCTTCGCAACCTCCGCAGCCATCTGAACAGGGTCAAGATTAGGCATATTCATGCCCATTTCCTGCTGCATTTTCAACACGACAATCTGTTGTGACGCCAAAGAAGCGTGTTCCAAGATGTGTGATAGCAAAACGCCGTACACAGCAGGGGATGTTTGCATGATCGGCATCTGAATGAAGGCAATATGGGTCTTCATATGCTCAATATGGTCCTGATCAGGGAACGCCTTCAAAGGATTGCCGCCAGACGGGATCACCAACGACCGAGCATTCTCCAAAAGAGCGTCTTCAGGCTGCGCTGGAGGGGGAGGAGGTAGTACAAGATCAATGTCTTGTACTCCGAGGGCCGAGTACATCCGTCGGTACGCCTCGTAAAGGTTGTGCATCTGCGGTGCAGCCTGTGCCAACTGCAACTGCTGCTGTGCAAGCGAGATCCGCTGCGTCATGGAGAAGATATTCGGGTCGCTGACAGGAACTACGTCCACCCGACCGTCAAAATCAGCCGCCATGATCGTCTGTTCGCCGCCGATTACCTCATATGGGTACTCAGGTGGCAGTGAATCAGCAAAAACCTGCGCCAGCAGCTTCAATTCCTGCATCTGGGCGTTGTGCAACCGCTTGTGAACAGCGGAAATGACCCTCGAACCACGCTCCAGCAACGCAATCGTCGTCCCAACGGGCATTTCTTGGTTGGAGTCACCCATTCCAAGGTCCGTGGTCCCCACAAACTTCTGCGCGGCGTCAATACAGAAGCCCAAAAGCTGCATAAGTACCGCAGACGGCTCCTTATACGGCAAAGGCATCAGCCCTTCACGCAATGCGCCACCCGGAGCATCGACATCACGCCACTCTCCGGGCTGAATCGGGCTTTGGTCCTCCATTCGGAGGCCCCTTGTCTTAAACCCACCCGGCAAATTGGACAATGTACCCGCATCAATCAACTGGCGGAGGATGGAGGTCGAAGATCGTGACAGATTCCCCAAAAGGTGAACCAGCCCGAAGCCATAAAACCCCAACCCCGGCAAGAACTTGTAATGAACAAAGTACTGACGCTTCTTTTTCTTCGGATCGTCTTCACGGTAGTTGCGACGGATGGACAAAACTTCCATCGAATCAGGGTCGAACGTAACAATGTACGGCAGTTTGATGCCAGTCTCTTCTCCGTCCTCGTCCGTGTCTTCAAAACCCTCTATGTCAAGGTTGCAGTGGCACTCGTACAAAGCGTACTCTTCGCTGTCGCCCGTAGGTTCCCTGCCAGAAATATCGTCCAGCCGCTCTTGGATCTGGTCGCGCTCGGTCTCCGCCGGTTCTCCGAGGTCTACGTCCCGATAAAATCCGCTCACCTGCTGCTTGCGGAGTTCATTCTTGCTCATACGTAATACGTGTGTAACGCGCTCCGCCGTCAGTAGATCCCGTGCCAAATATGGCACAATCAAATCCTTCGGCAAAATGTACGGACTTGTCGCCCTTTCCAGAGATGTGTCGTAATACACCTTCTTAAAGGTGCTGCCGCCGTATCCAACATAGAACAGCATCTGATCAAAGTCAGGGTCATACTCTTCCATGACCTGAGTGATCTGGTAATTCATGTACGCCTTTACGCGCTCCGCCTGTGCTTCACGCTCCGGTGTCACCTTTCCAATGATCGCCGCCCTCGCAGGGCCGCCCGGTGGCAGGAGTTCCTTGTACGACTGTGCTTGGAACTGTGTCACAGCCTCATTCAGAATAGGATGGGTCACGCCGGAAGCACCTTCAAAAGGTTCCGAACGCTCCTCAAAGGTCAGACCAAGGAGGACCATCCCTTCTTCATAGACCTTCTTCCACTCTTCGCGGCTGCTGTCGTCATTTTCAATCAAGTCTACCAGATCCAAGGCAATCGTCTTCATGACCTTCTCGTCAAGGACCTCTGCCAGATTTGCTTGGAACTCAATCTCTTCGACCTCGGCCTCTTCTTCTTCTTCAAAACCGACTTCATCGTCAATCTCGGGAAGGCCATCAATGTCCTCGTCGTCCATCATATCGTCAACTGGACCACCAAGAGGTGTACCGATATTGTTATATGGCTGCATAGACATCAGTAATAAACCCTTTTCCCAACCCGCTCTTCCCTCACCGTCTCGTAATCATCGGGATGTGAAAGAAAGCCGCCTTGCCTGAAACGCATTAACGCCTGTGTCGCCGCATCGCAATGGTCATCATGCTCGCCAAATGGAAAAGTAGCCATCTCTTCGATGACTTCTTCCGCCCAGCTTGTTTCAGGATACCACACTAATCCTGCCTCGAACAGAGGCGCGACAGAATTCATTCGGCTAAATTTATCGTTGCCGCGACTTGGCGTGAAATTTACAACAGGGATACCAGACGCTCGCAATTCCTGTGTCAACGGCATACCCGCAGCCTTCGCTTCCACAAGGATTACCTCCGGCTCCCAGTACTTGTACTCCTCATACGCAATCCTCTTCAGATCAGGAAACTCCCACCGACCCTTCTTCGCATCCATCAGGATCACGTTTGGAGGGCTGTCCTCCTTCGGGTAAAACACACCCCACGTATGGATCGCTGTAAAGTCAGCCGTCTGCGTCTTCAAGTACGCCGTGTCGTAAGACTGCATGACATAATGCAAACGAGGGATCTTCTCATGCTCCCAAGGCCGCCACCACTCACGCTTGATAATGGACGAACCGTCGGAGGACGGTTGTTGAAGGTACTGTGCATTCCATTGCTGTAACGGGATCGAAGCCTTAATCTTCTCAAGTTCTTCCAAACTCCAGTACTCGGGCCACAAAGCCTTGCCGCTGTCCAAGATCGCAGGAAATTCGACCACCTCCCACTGATCAGCCTTCGGGTCCATCGCCGACTGCTTTAACAAACGTGCTGTCAAATCCTTCTCACCCCAGCGGGTCATTACCAGAATAATCGCACCACCCGGCTGAAGACGCTGTCGTGGACCCGATGTGTACCAGTCCCACGCATTTTCAAGAGCAGTAGGTGACATCGCATCCTGCTCAGAGTGCGGATCATCCACGATGAAAAGATCAGCCCCGCGACCCGCAATCGACCCGCCAACACCAGCCGCATAATACTCCCCACCATCGTCCGTCTCCCACCGATACGCAGCCTTACTGTCAGACCTTAACTTGACATCAAAGATGCCTTGGTAATCCGGCATCTCCATAAGGTTCTTCACCTTCCGTCCAAACCTGACAGAAAGATCCGCAGTATGGGTCGCTTGCATAATCTTGAGATCAGGCCGCCTACCGATCATCCACGCCGGAAACAAAAAGCTGGCAAACTCGGACTTCGTATGTCTCGGGGGCATGTTGATAATCAGACGTTTCAACTCCCCCCTCGCAACACGCTCCAGCTTTTCCGCAACAATCTTGTGATGCCGCCCGGTGATGAAACCGGGCCACATCTGTTTTACAAACTCAAGGAAGTTATCCTTCGCCTTCTTCTGAAGTTCCAATTTGGCAGCACGGCTCATCAACTGGGCGTACTTCTTCAAAGCATCGTCCGGAATAGCACTCGGTGCTTTTAACAATCGTTGTCTCCAATGTCAGAGGACGGAGGTTATTCCTCTTTAATCCGCCCGCGATTTACCGGGCGGTAATAATACGAGGTCATTTCTTCTTGTTCCACCCGCGATTTACCGAGCGGGGCATGACACGGAGATTACCCGGAGTGTTGCTGCCGCCCGAGCGCATGGGCTTGATGTGGTCTATATCTTTTCCGTCGCCCTTTTGCACCAAGCCCGCCTTCTTAAATTTTGCACGGGCCTGATTTCTAAGTGTACGTTTCTTCACGTTCTCTGGTTCAGCGTCATACCCACGGATCATCTTCCGGACCTGCGAAGGTGTGCGGTGAGATGAGGGATCTCTGACTTCCTTTTTGGCCATGCCAGAATTCCTGAAATTTTTATAGTATAGGGGGGTACTGGGACTCCCGACCTCTTTTATATGAAAAGGGGGGTCGGTGCAAGGAGGCGCGTTTCCAATAGGGGCCGGTTTTTGGATATTTTACAAAATGATAATCGTATGTGCAAAATCGTAATATACGTGTGTGTGCGCGCGGCGGGGGTCGCAGCAGGGGGTCGGAGGTCGGAGATCGAAGGTTGAAGGCAATCCGGTTTTCGGCCAAGGGACCCGTTCGGGCGGGCGCGGTCACGGGCGCGCGCGGGCGCGCGATAGCCTGACAGATCGCGCCTGACAGATCGCGCCTGACAGATCGCGCCTGACAGCGTGACAGATCGCGCCGCGCAAAAATAAAAAACGCCGGGCATTTTCCGCCGCGCCCCGTTACCGGACAGGGTGCGACAGGGTGCGGCATATCGTCGCACCTAGTGTCAAAGGGGATTGACATTACCTAGCGTCAGGACCGCATGATAGTTTCACTACCAACCACCACCGCCACCAGAAAGGGCAACCCCGATGATTACTCTAAGCATTACCGAACGCGCCGCAGTCCGCGCCGCAATCCAGTCTCACCCCGACTGGAAAGCATACCGCCAAGCGCAAGGGATCGACGCCTCCGCCCTTGGCACCGCCGGATGCATTCGCGCCGCCGAAGCCCTGAACATCGACATACCATCGACAATCGCTCACCTCACCAGAAAGACCGCCGACATGACAGACACCGCCCCCGCCCTCACCCTCGACCTCACCGCCGACACCGCCGCGCCGACATCTGACAGCTTGCCGCCCCTGACAGGCTTCGATCATGCGACAATCACGCAACTCGATAATGTTGCCGCCGCTATCGGTCACGGGCGCGTGTTCTCATCGTTGCTTGATAGCGCGATAACATATCGCGACGAATACTTGAAAGAACGTGACAGAAAGACCGCCCCCGCCCTGACAGTCTCCGCCGGACAGACGACCGCCGGATTTATCCCGCCGACATGGTCAAAGCAATTTTTAACAATGGTATCACTTGGCAAAATCGTTGCACTGACAGGACCATCAGGAAACGGAAAGACGACAAGCGCAAAGGCACTACTTGAACAAAACGACTGGCAGGTGATTGAGGCAGATTGCACCGCCGACACGACAGCCGCCGACCTGATAGGCCGCAAGACGTTGACCGCCGACAATGGAACAACCACCGTGACATACGAGGACGGCCCAGTTGCGCGCGCCTTCGCGTCTGACAGAAAAACCGCTGTCCTCTTGAACGAGTGGGACGCCATCGACCCACGCGCCGCCATGGCGTTCCAGTCCGCTTTTGAACCCGCGCAAAACGGATCGCGCCGGATCACCTTGCCAGAAACTGGCAGACAGATCGAAAGCCGTGCGAATGTGATTTTTGTGCTCACGATGAACACCCTCGGCAATGGCGCAAGCCGCCAGTTCCAAGGTCGCAACGCCCTCGACGGCGCGAACCGTGACAGAGTTGAAATCATCACCACCGCCTATGAGCATGACGCCGAACGCTTGATCGCGCATGGATACCAGAAAGAAACCGCCGACTACTTGGCCGACTGGGCAAAAGAAATCCGCGCAAAAATCGACGGACAGAACTTGCGCTGTTTTGTTTCCCTTCGCCGCTTGATCACCGCCGCCGACCTTATCGACCGCGCCGGACTATCACGGAGCCGCGCAACGAAACTTGCATTTTTTGATCGCCTCGAGGCTTCCGAACTTGCCGCGATTTCCTGAACCAATCGCCTGGGGAAAATCCCCCAGGCAATCAACCCCTGACAGAAAGCAAAAATCATGAACCTTGTGTCACCAATCAAAAAACTATCGGACGGCAGAGCAATCGTTGAAATCGACTATAGCCTTGCCGCAACTTTTAACGATGCACCAACGGAAGAATTCCGATCCGGCAAGCGCGGTCAACAATATGAAAACCACCGCGCCGCCGCTCAAAGCGCAACAATTCCAACCGCAACCCGCAACCGCGCCGAACAGCTTTCGCGTGGACTTGCCGACGACTTCCAGACCTACCGCCGCGATTGGACCACGTTTCAGGATAGCGGCAGACTTGATAGCCGCGCCTTCACCCGCGCCCTCGAAGCCGGAATGACAGGCCGCGATCCGCAAGAAACCCGCCCTTTCAAACGTCTCACCACCGTTGCCAAAAACGATCCGCCAACGATTGCAATCGTTGCCGATTATGCGTGGTCAATTCGTTGCGACGACGACACTTACGAAGCGCGGGTGGGAACGCTTGCCTGCTCACTTCTTTGGGCTTGCGAGACCGCCGACCTTCCCTGCACCTTCGCCGCCATTCGCGGCGATTGGCGCGGTCAATTCCACGGATCGCGCACCGAAAGAAAGAGCCTCATTGCAGTACTTGCCCAACCTTCCCGCCCTTTGACCGCCGCCGCTTACGCCGCCGCTGTCGGACAGCAAGGACAGGATGCGTTCATTTATGCGACATGCTACGCCGGCACCTTGCCAAGCGCGCTTAGCGGAAAGAACGGTTCACCTGACGGGATTTCAATTCTCGGTTCGACAAGCGGAGCCGGAGGCATTGCATGGGCGCGTGAGATTGTCGGCGCGTCCTTCATCATTGCGATTGGCAATTTTGAACACAAAGAACGTGAAGACGCCGACATCCTACTTCCCGCCAACGCCAAGCCCGAAGATGCTATCGCGCAAATCCGCGCCGCCCTCCAAATCCGAAAGGCGGCATAATGTTCGAGATCAAACCAGACGGAGCCGCCGCCCTTGTCGTGCTCAAACATGGCAACCTTGCCGGACACATTCTTCGGACACGCCGGACCGCCGCCCGTTGGAAGGCATGCACCGTGACCGGACACCTTGCGTACTTCACCACGCTTGCCGCCGCCGCCGACTTTATCAAATCAAACGCGCCGCCGACCTGACCGACCGATCACCACCCCGAAGCCCGAAGCCCCGTTGTTCACGCAACGGGGTTTTTTTCTGTCACCACCACGTCGAACCCCAGCGCGTGACAAACTGCCAGAACCGTGGACAGCGTGACAGTTTTTTGCCCGACATCTGTCAGCGTAGCATGCGACAGACCAGCGCGCCGACAGACTTCGCGTTGCGATACGCCGACCTTTTCCCGCTCATCCCGCACCCACGGCCCGAAGTCCGAGGGTGTTATAAATTTACGCGCTGTCATTTACTAAATCCATGTTCGAGCCTACGTGGTCTAATAACCTCTGCCAGTTGACAGGGTACGATAATATCAGGTCAGGTTTGACAGCGTTTCCAAGGTGTAATTCAAAAACTTTTGACGCTCCATATATTTTGCAGCATTGCAAGGAAGGGTGGCTTACCAAGTTAAATACGTTTGCAAAAATGCAAGCCCTTTTCATTTGCCATGCAATTTGTTGGGGTCTCCACAGTCCTTTGGTCTGATACCTGTTGGTTTTGCATGCCTTGAGTTCAATCCAGAATTCACCCTTGTCAGTACAACCATTCAAATCGGGAACCCCGCTCCCAACACGGGCTTCGATGCGCGTCCAATGGACCTTATCGGACGTGGCTTTCTTGATAGACTGCCAGATCGCGGTTTCAGTCTTCATCTCTTAAATCCATGTCCGAGCCCTCGGTCGTGTCATCCAGATCATCTTCGACAACAAGTGCTTTCATGTCGATAGTAGGCATCGTGGTATTTGCCAGAACAGGGAACTCAGCTTGGAGCCTTCGTATCTCTGACAGCACTTCGTCTCGCGACATCTGGTCGATCTTTCCAACAAGGATTTCCGATCTGGTAATGTACAGCCCCGCAGCCTGACCTCTGGCCTTCTCCGCCGCGACAGCAGCAGTGAAGTTCTTGCCGTCCAGTGCCAAGTCCCTGATCTGGGCCATCCGCATTACATGGTTCTCAAAAGTCACCTCGTACTTCTGTGCCAGTTCTTCCTTGATCTCTTGCACACGCTTCAAAACAAGCGGGAACCTCTTGCCAGACATGAAGTGAGAGGCAGCATTGCCGGGGTCTTTGTATCCTGCCAGACGTGCAGCCTCGGTCTGCGTGACATCCTCGGTCGCATAAATCTTTGCAAACTTTTCCTGTCGGTCTGTCAGTCCGAGTTCCAGTCTTGGGGCAACAATCACCCTCAATGAGTTCGTAGGGACCTTATGAGTTTTCTTTCCACGGGGCATATCACGTCTCCTTGCCCTTATACCTAGTCAAGTTCTGTTGACACATCAAGACGGTCCAAACAGTTTCCCTATAAGAAAGCGACACTTATCAAGCTAAGTGATTGATAATATTGAGTATAGCCCTATATCCCCCGTTTGGAGATCGTTTTTTCAAAAAGAATTCTACGACCGGAGCCCTCCGGAGTAAGTGATAAGTCATTGAATATATTGATATAACTGAAATAAAACTGTAAGTCATTGAATATATTGATATAATCCATATAGGGGTGTTTCAAAAATAAAATATGCGAAAAAAACACGATTTTGCCGAAAAGTGCTGATATCGACTATATCAATATATTCAATGACTTACAATTATATCCCGACTATATCTCCCTTCCTTATAGAGAAACCCCTATATTTTTGGACCAAGGACGGAGGACGACCACCCCACCCCCTAAAATAATCCGTCAACCCCGCTTGACACCACTTCCCACACCTGTTACACCTATATCCACGGTCAGATGACCGCGAACCTTTATCACTGGAGAAAGTGTGATGACTGAAGATAGACTTTTCAACGACTGCGCCCGTCTTGAGGACGAACTCAAACTTTGCGTGTTGTCTTATTTGGAAAAGAGCAAGACGGACAGCGGCGCGAAACTCATTGTTCTTCAAGCGACAGTACTCAGCTTTTACGTGAACCTATTGACCAAGGCGGGGCATGACCCTGACGAGATCATGCAGATCACGAAGCAGGGCATCATGGCGGTACGTGATGACCGCAAGAGGAGCGCGGCATGACCCCGAACGTACAAACTTTATCGGATGTTGCTGTGTTCGCCATGAACGAGACTGACCTTTTGGAAGAGGAATGGCTTTCGGAGTGGGATGTTTGGCTTGGATATGAAGGTTACTCTGTTAACCTGTTCTTCAATGGCGAAGGCTCACCCCAAGCAACAATGTATTCGTCAACAGAAGACGGCATTAACTTTGATTCCGCTATTGAACTTTTTTAAGACAGGAGAGCATCATGACTGAACGTGGCGACGAGAAATCAGCAGTGGTCGGCGACACTAACGACCACTTTGTAAAAGTGCGGGTGACAGGATATGTCACCTACCGCTTCCAGAACAACATGACAGAGGGCGAGTTCGAGGATTGGGCGGAGGTCAACCTTGACCGTTTCGACCAGATGACAAATCGGTCCCTTGATCGCATCAACTATCACATTGTAGAAATTGAAACCCGCCAACTAAAGCGCAAGCAAGCATAGAAAGGCCCCGTGTTATGGCAAAATTTGCAACAGGCACCATTAACTACGAGTTTGACGACCTTCCGATCTACATCTTGAAGGCGGACGGCACGAAGCAGTACCGCCTTGTGGAAGGGGAAGCCGAGATCAACTACTCGGCCTCCACCTACCAAGACGAGGCTTCTGGTGAAGCGTGGGAAATTGACTACACCATTGACGGTCTGTCCTGTCTTTCCATGACCGATTACGCATTTGATCAGGTGGCGGACATAGTAGACCACCACCTCCCCCTTGTACTCGAAGCACTTGATCTCAAAACATTTGACATTGAGTGCCAGATTTTGGAAGAAATAGAAGATTGACACTGTGAAAGGACTATCAAAATGCACATCCTGAAAAAGATTACTCAAGACGAATATGACGGCTCTGATACCCCAACGAAAGAGTTTCTCAAGGAAGAGGTCGCCTTACAGGAAGACATTATCAATGAGTTTAGCAGGATCGCCAGTCTGATTGTCGAAGCGCATCCCGAGAACCACCCTCATCAGACAATGGCAAGCATTCTGTCAGCGGGGACGCAGTTTGTTATCAAGTCCGCGTACTTTGCAACCATTCCAAAAGAAGTCATCCATCAGATGTGTGATCAGATCATCGAAGACACATACAAAAGCACGAAGGAGCGCGACGACCTCATTGAAAAGGTCAAAGCGCACATAGGGGAGATCGCAAAGAAAGCGACGAAGCATTGAAACGCTTCTGGCAGAGGACGGAGGTCAAAGGTCGGAGATCAATCAACCTCCCTCCTGTGACCATCCACTTATCCCTTCCCACCACCTCCCTTTACCTTTGCATCAACGACAAAGTAATTCTGTCATTAAAGAAAGAAATCCGATGACACTCCAGTTTAACACCAAGGAAGAATTAACCACCCACTACACCAGTCTTCGGATGAAGTTCCGAAACCCTCCCGAAATAGTCCGACCAATTCTAAGGGTCGTGGACGGCCTTCCGCCCGTTTCTGGTAGGGTAGGTGCTGACAGCCTCGTCTTGGATGACAGCGCACCCTCCCTGCTCGACCTAGAGATACGCCGCCGCCACGAACTCCTCGACGGTTGCATTCTCTCCCGCCCTCGTAAACTTGTCGTGCTTCCTGTCTTGGAAGAGATCGGCATGGGATGGAAGCATTTGTTTAACGGAACGAGGAAGCCGGATATTGTCAGAAAGCGTTGGTTGGTATTCCGTGCACTCAGGGATGACGGCATGAGTTTGCCGCAGATTGGTCGGGCTTGCGGTAACATGGACCATTCGACCGTTTTCCACGGCCTTAAGGGCTTAGAAAAAAGCCTATCCTGCTCTTAAGTTTACATTGTAACTGAAAAGGAAATTGAGATGACTGTAGAAAATATTCTAACGGAAAGACAAGAGACGCATGGCACCTATCAGGAAGTTGCCAGTATCGCGCAGTTGTTCCGCGAAATCATGCGTGGAACTGACGGTTGGCAAAGGATGAACGACGCACAGCGTGAGGCCTTGGACAGCATGGCCTCGAAGTTTGGTCGCCTTGGTTCTGGCAACCCGCACTTCCGCGATCATTGGGACGATCTGGCAGGGTACGCTGCGCTTGCATCCATGCACTGTGACAGCAACAACTGTACTGTGCAACAGGACATCGCCAAGGTTGTCGAGCAGATCAAGGTCGGAGGAGAGCCGACAGGTGTTGACGAGGACGGCGAGAGGTTTCCTGAAGTCGTGACCCTGCCGAAGGTCGGCGGCAAGAAGGGTTTCTTTGGTGCCAAGAAAGATGAAGGAGAGCAATCGTGAAAACTAAACAAGAAGGGACTGAAAAAATGTCAAGGTTTATGACTATCTACAACATTATCATCCATCTCCCACCGAGCCATTCCAATGACAAATCCCCCAAGGTCCGAGTAGCGGACAGCTTTGTCAGTGAGCAGATGGCAAAGGACGCCTTGTTTGATCTGGTGATGTCTGATTTTGATGCGGCACAACAAGAAGGCACGGACCTGATTAACAAGCGTTCGTTTTCCCTGCAAAAGATGTCTGTTCATACGCCACAAGATATTTCTGCGGAATCATTTGAAGGGTCGAAATACGCCTTCAATCCGGTATTGTTTGAAAAGGTTGAGGAACTAGAATTGTCCGTTCGTTCTATGAACTGCCTTAAAGAGGGTAATATTGCCCTTATTGGAGACCTCATCCAAAGGTCGGGAGCAGAACTGCTACGACTTCCATACTTTGGTCGCAAAAGTCTTAATGAGATCAATGAAGTTCTGTCAACGAAGGGGCTTCAACTTGGCATGGAAGTGAAGGGGTGGGAACGTCAGCCTTCCCGACATCAGTGATTAGTCCTATCGGACTTGCAATCATGCAATCATTGGCAGCGGTGGTATTTATCACCGCTGCTGTCATCCTCATCCACTCAATCTGGAGAAAGTAGACGTTGGACATTTTGCGGGAGTTGCGGTCGGGGTCTTTGCCCGACGACCATGACGAAGACAGAGAAGCAAGAATTGTTCTCCGCAGATTGTTGGAACGTGCGGCGGACGAGATTGAAAAGTTACGAGAACAACTATTGAGTTCAGAGGAGGCGATCATACCGGATATCACGATGTGCAATGGCGAGACATGCGCCCTGTCAGAAACCTGTTTCCGCGCACCGCAGAGTGGCACCGTGCCGAACGGTCGCCACCAGTCGTGGTTCATGGAGGAGCCGTACTGGCGGGATGGCAGAGGGCCGACCGTCTGTGATTACTATTGGAAGATTGACCCGTCGAAGGAGAAAGAGTGATGATGGACGTATTACATTATATTGGGATAACAATCATTTGCATCTCGCCTCTACTACTGGGGATCGTCATAACTCGTAAGGAGAAGAGTGATGACTGATATCGTTGAACGATTGCGGGAACATAATGAACCTCCGTTTGATTACATTGCCCACGAAGCCGCCTCCGAGATTGAGCAACTGAGGAAAGACAAACAACTAGGGTTTGAGCTGATGGATGTTTTTATAAAACAGATCAATCAACTAAAGAAAGAGGTCGCCCGTGCCGCATTGTACGATGAAGGCCCGCGCCTTGATGATCGTGGTGACAACTTGGATGGGAACTGAGTGATGGATGCTACTGAAAAATTATCTCAAATGATGATCCGATGTGGATTGGCAACGGGACACGGTGACACTATTGACGATTTGATTTTTGAATTGGAAAAACAATTCAAAAATACATCAAACGCTTTTAGCGATGCACAAAAAGAGATTGAGCGGTTACGGGTATGGAATAATCTGGTGGAGAACAAGTGGCTGTGGATAGAAAGTGCATTGCAATTCATTGCGATGGCAAAGCCGCTTGATGGACAGACGTGGGAAAAACATTCAAAACAAGTAAAAGACTACGCTATCAAGGCACTTGAATTTAAGGAGTTCAACGATGACATACGATAACAGCGGGATCATCAGCAAGAATGATCGCAAGGAAACTGACAAGCATCCAGACATATCTGGCAGCGCAACAGTAGACGGCGTGGAGTATTGGCTGTCAGGCTGGAAGAAGGAGAAGAACGGTAGGGGTTTCTATACCCTGTCGTTCAAACCAAAAGATGCGAGAACACCTGAACGTAAAGAACTTGATGACGAGATACCATTTTAACAAAAGGATGCGCGACATGAACAACGAAGACAAGATTGAATTGGCTTTTCTAGTTTTTCACATGGACAACCCTCATGTGTATGAGGAGGTTAAGAAGATTGCATTGGACTTAAAGAGGTCTGGCAGAGATTTCTACGGCATTGGAGCGATCTTTGAGATTGTCCGGTACCACAGAGCCATGACAACGAATGACCCTATTTTTAAATTGTGTAACAATCACAGAGCCTTATACAGCAGACTTCTGATGAAACAGGAACCAGAATTGGCTGGTTTCTTTAAGATCAGACAACGTGGCGTGACAGAACAACAACACGGAGAAGAGTGATGTCGAAAGAGAAACGAGAACTTGCGCGGCTTGAGATATGTATGGCCTTTCAAAGGTCGGCGGACAACTTTTCCCGCGAGATTGAGGACCAAATTAGAACCATAAAATCTATCTCCGAGAAGAACACGATCCGGATGGAGGCACGGCGGAGAAAGAAGAAAGAAACCGAAGAGGAAGCACTGCGTCTGGCACAGGAAGAAGCGGATATTGCTGCCAGAAAAACAAAAAGGACTAAATCTAACAAGACTTTTTTAGTTCCCGCAATTCCTTTGCCCATTGTGGTTAAGAAGAAGGTTTACAACAAGGCACTTGTGGCGGAGTTTGAACCTTTTACCATTAAAAAAGGCCGCGATATAATTGAGGTCTCTATGAAACTGTCAACGATTGGTGAGTTGGAAGAGTTGCCAGATGTTATCCGCGTTTATGCGGGATATCTTGAGACTTTGATCAAGGAAGAGACGTTTAACTTGAACCCTTTGCCCGGATCAATGGAAACATTTGCGGCGGAGGTTGCCAGAAAAACCTTGGATCAAATACAAATTTGCAAGAGCCTTCTGCATATCTATCAAGGGCATCCAGACAATGCGATCAAGAGAGCGAAAGAACTTTTGAATTTTAAAAAAAGAACTGTAAAGAATGTGTCCATGGTGGTTGACAGTCACTATTGATCATGCGATAAGAGGTTATTGCTTAACGAAGAAAGGTAAGTGAAATGAGAGCCATCCTAATTGATCCGAACGAACAGTCCTTCACTGAAGTCGAGTACAACGGTGACTGGAAAACCATCGCGCCTCTTCTCGGGTGCGAGTTATTCACTGTCGTCTATACCGACTTTGGCGACATCTATGTTGATGACGAAGGTCTGTACAATACCGAGAACGATTTCTTTGTTCTTGATAGCGTACCACAACCTCTTTGTGGTCGTGGCTTGGTGTTTGGACCTGTTGATGACGAGGGCGACACAACCGCTGCAACGATCTCAATCGGAGACCTTGAGGAAAAGATGTTCTTTATGTCGAGGTCGAAGGTTTACAAAATGTTTGCATGACGCTATCATGCGTTTCCTCCGACTTACCCTGCCAGTTTCCTCCCAGACTGGCAGGGTTTTTTTATGGATTGATAAGATCAATACTGTAAATAGGGGTCCTGTCTCCAACATAGGCTCCGACAATATTGTAGTCGAAGAACTCGTATGCTTCTTCTCTGGTCATCCCGTCTCTTGCCATCAGGATGGTGATGATTTTTTCATGATCATAGATGAGTGACAAGTTATTCAAACTCATTCCAATTATCGCTTCATCAAACCCGTCCGCCTTGAGCGGCATATCATCGGGGCCGCAGATGTCTTCAATCGCTTCGTCTAGTTCTGTCATGTCAGTCCTCCATTTTGGTAGTTGCCGTTCCCCATGATGGGCCAAGTTCCGCATCGACGACAGACGGGACGCGAAGCTGAACACAATTCTCCATGATCTCCTTCGCCCGCCGTGCTGTTGCCATGTCAGGAATGTTCAAGGCCAACTCGTCGTGGATCTGGATCATCGGAAGGATGCCCTCATCTGCCAGATCTACCAGAGCCTTCTTCGTCTGATCCGCCGCCGAGCCTTGTATCAGGGAATTCAAAGCCTTGTATGTGAATGCCCGTTTGATGTGTGAGCCGTACTCTGCAAACGCTTCCTTGTGTGGCAGAGGTTTGTGGACCCCGAAACTTGCCGGTTCCCATTTGTCAAACCGGCACTTGCGACCGAGCAAAGTGCGGATTGAACCGCGCTTGGATGCTCTGTTGGATACTTCATCGGTCAACTGCTTGACGAAGGGAAGTTCTGCGTGGTATCTGGCAAAGAGTTCCTTGCCCTCTGACAGATTCAAACCGAGTTGCCCCGCCAGTTTTGTAACACCCATGCCGTAGAACAGACCGAGGTTGATGGTCTTTGCTTGCTTGCGTGGTACGCCCACGATGTCGGCGGCGATTTGGTGAAAGTCCGACCGAGCAAAGTCAGCGTATTTATCCACGAAGTCCAACGCTCCGCTCAGAATGTTTCCATCGTAGTCGCGTGTTATAGACGCATAGTGGACGACGATCCGAGGTTCCTGTGAGGAGTAATCGAACGCACCCCACTGACAGCCTTCTTCCGGTATGAAGAGGTTCCTGATCATAGGCCCGATGATTTCATCGCGTGAAGGTATCTGCTGCAAGTTCGGGTTCGAGTAGCTGAAGCGTCCCGTGATCGTCCCACCACCGTCCGACCGAAGCTGATGGATGTCAGCATGAATTCTGCCGTTGGTCTGATGCTTCGAGATCGTTTCGATGAATGTCGTTCGAGCCTTGTTCAGTTCGCGAGCCTTGACGATCATGCGCGGCAACTCATGTGAGTGACCTGCGAGAAACTCCTTCGTGAAGCTGGGGGCCTTCGTGCCATCTGTCACGGGATATTCCAGACCCGCAGCATCAAAGACTTTTGCAACCGATGCTGCCGCCCAGATGTCGGGGCTGTGACCGTAGTCGTCCTTGATCTTCTTTAGGAGTGCGCTTTCTTGCTGCCCCAGTCCCCGCTGCGCCTGTTCAGCAGCGTCCATGTTCACACGAACGCCGCGTGTCCGCATATCAATGACAGCCCGCAACACGCGCAGTTCAAGTTCAAAGATGTCCGAGACCTCTTCCTTTTCAATCAAACCGCTCAGGAGTTCCCACAACTTTAATGTCAGGAGAGCGTCCTGCTCTGCATACGGCCCGACATAGTGAGGAGGGAGTTTGTACATCTCCGCCTTCGCGTCAACGCCCCACTCGTTTGCAGCGTTGTACAGGAGTTTCTCGTCTTTCTTGACTGACAGATAGTCCTTGCCAAGATTGTTGAGCGAATAACTAAAGCGGTTCTCGTCGATCAGAGCCGCCGCGACCATCGTGTCAATGATGCGACCCTTTACCTCGACGCCTTCGGCGCGAAGCCAACCCACGTCGTACATAGCATTGTGAAAAACGTATGTCTTGTTAACATCGGAACACAAGTCCTGCACCCAACGCATAACTCGCTTGGGGTCCATGTTCCCGCCATTCAAATGTCGGATGGGGAAGTACCATGCTCGACCAGATGCTGCGACGGCAACACCGATGATGTTGCCGTTTCTGGTAGGCCACCCGCTTCCAAGGGTTTTTAGGTCAGGGTCGCGGGTCTCAAGATCAATGGCGATCTCGGGTTCATTGGAAAGATTTGGAAATCCGTCCGGACATACCCACTCCGACGCTGTTTGAAACATTGGTAGCTGCATTTTTTTCTACTCTCATCGACTTTCCACACAAACACCTTGGCCATTTCCTGCGTATCGCATGAAAGGTGATGTTTGATGCTGGCTTTCCACAACCACACTTGGCCACCAGTCTGATATCTTCCATTAAAGTAGCCTTTACTCAGTTATGTTAAAACCGCGTGACATCATTGGATGTATCAAATGGAGACTGCTCTTTGCTCGCGTAACCCCGACGTAGAACACTCTCACCTCGTCATCCTCTTCGTAGGACGTGCTGCGCCACATGCCCTGATTTTTCCTGACACCATCTGTCAGCAGCATCACGTTGTCCGCCTCTGTCCCCTTCGACCCGTGGATCGTCGAGATTGTTATGCGAGGCTTGCTCTTGAAATCCTCTCCGTTGCGGAGACATGATTTCAGGTAACGCCGATCTTCGTCAGATATCTTTCCAAGCGTCTCGGACCAAGGCTTCTCGTGCAAAAGACCGTGGTCGGAGGTCAGATCACCGATGGTCAATAATTTGTTGTCAGGAACATCCGGCAACGTCTTGTGACCATAGGCTACATCCTCGTTTATTACCATGTACTTGTAGACGTTTCGCACGGCCTTCGCTGGTACAACCCTGTTATCTCTTAGGATTTCCCAATCTTTCACGGCATTGATAACATCGGTCCCAAGTTCCTGCCCCGCATCATACGAGTAAAGAAAACCGCGCTGGCGTACTTCCTGTTCGATCTGTGTAGCACCGCGTCGTGTGCGTGACAGAAGGAGCCACTCACCTCTGGTCAGGTCAACCTCTTCGCTGTGGCGATACCACGATACCGTTCCGTCCTCCGACCGAGGTTGGAAGTCCTTCTTCCTGCGGTTGCTGATCCTGCTGATCAGGTTCTGGCTCAGAGCGTGATGCGATACTGGCATCCGGTAACTCTGTGTGAGGACCTCGACGTTCCCTGCAAGCGTGATGAAATGATCCACGTCCGCGCCAGCCCACCGATAGATCGCCTGATCGTCGTCACCTGCAACAAACACCTCCTTTGATTTATCAACGATCTTGTTCACCATCGTCCATTGCAGAGGTGACAGGTCTTGAGCCTCGTCGATGAAAACAACATCAAGGCTCGGTGCGAGGTCGCGTTCGATGAACATCTCCAATAGGTCGGTGAAGTCGAACAGGATATTGTCCTTCTTGTACTCTCTCAGACCACGGTCAACGTACTCGACGCGGCTCCAGTCAATCTTCCGTCCTGTTTCCGATCCATTGTAAATTTCCCGAAGCGGTCTTTGGGATATACGAGCCATGTGTATGACTTCCAGAAATCTGTCACCGAGGCCGAAGTCGATGAATGGACCGTTTGATAGTTGCTTCTCCACAAACCCGCCGATCTTCAGCCAGTCAGCAGCTTCCTTGTAATGCTTCCCTTGCATCATGGAGTTCTTGCCGAGTGACAGGCAGTAGTATGCAAGGCTGTGCAGCGTCCGAAAGAACGGGAGTTCCTTTTCTGACAGGCCAAAACGAATGACAGCGCGAAGAATTGCTTCCTGCGCTGCGTTCTTCGTGAACGAAAAATATCCAATTCGGTCGGGTGCTATCCCCTTTAATAAACTGTTTTCTACCAGATTTAGTAGTCTGGTAGTCTTCCCCGTTCCGGGCGGTCCAAGAATGATGTTCATCAGAACGGGCTCACATCTTTTGGTTTCGGGGGAAGTTTTAGCTTAGTCTCGGAGTGCAGTTGGTTGAAGAACGGTTGCGGAAAGAACCAGACATGCAAGCCCTTGCCGTTGACGCTCCAGAATATTTTCTTCCCATCAAGCTGCTGCAACCGAAGGCCGAGTTTGTTAGGACTGTAGTGCAGGAAGTTGTTGACAGTCAGGTGCTTGTGTAAGTCCTTCGCTTGGAAGAAGACCTTGCCACCATGCCAAACGGCAATGCCCTGCAAGATGTCCTCTTTCTCTTCACCCTTTGCACGATCACAGCAGAAGCTGACAAGCAAATCCTCGAACGCACCCTTGAACGTAGCGTCTGGTGCTACTTCCTCAACCGTGACAGCATCCAGAAGCATTTGCATTCTGCGCTGCCATGCTGGTGCGCCCATTGCTACAGGAAACTTGTTAATCTGCGCTACGCATTCTTTCTGAAACAACGTCTGCGATACAAGCGCGTCCGTGCTGAGTTCGACCCGATGCCCGTCCACGTTCAGGAGCCAGATCGGAGGATCACCGTTAATCTTTGTCAGACCTGACAGATCGTTTGACTTTCCGCCCGGCCCGATACCAAACTTCCGTGTCAGACAAAGTTCCTTGTTGCAAAAGCTGACAATCGGTTGGTCGTCGCACTTGTAGAAATACTCTTTCTTCTGCAACTGCTTGATGATTACAGAAACCTCTTTCTCACCAAGGGGCGGCCTCATGTACTTTATATTGTACGTTTGAAGCATTTCCTCCCACTTCTCTTTATGCGCTTGTCTGGCATAGACACCGAGACTGAACAGGGCGTTGTTCCTGCCGCCCTCGCCAAACCCCTGCGAACACAGATGCTGTAGGCATGGCGGTCCATGTGGGAGCAACTCCTCTACCTTGTCGCCTTCCGCCTTCCAGAGCATGAAGTCGTTCGGGGAAACGCGAAGACTGAACGCCAAGGCAAGAAACTCGGCTTCCTCCATGCTCTCGCCAGACTGGTCGAAGGCATAGCGTGTTGTGTTCGCGCCGCTGAAGTACGGCATGTTGATGAAGTTACCCGTGTCCCCGCGCTCGACCAACAGCTTCGTCTGCTTCGGGAACACTTCTGATCCGGCATGACCGAGGAAGGAGGATATCTCTGTCAGCTTCGTGTGCAGATGCAACGCCGTGATCTCTTCCGTGAAGAAGAAGTAGACGTGCGCTCCACCCGACTTGCTGCGACAGACGACTGCATCAAACCCGTGCTTCTTAAGTTTCAGTGACAGGTCTTTGTGATTAATGTTGTACGTGTCGATATCAATGGCACCCCAGTGACAGCAGTTGTTGTCCTTGATCGGGATGATGCCAAGACCGACCTCACCTGCGAGGTGCTTCGACCAATGGTCTAAGGTTGTCTTCTCTTGGATAACACGGGCAAACCCCTGCTTCTTGCCGTCGCGTTCTCTGTCAGTCGTGACATTGAACACGCCGTGAGCGCGGTCGTTACCCAAAAATAATTCAAAAAACTTGTCGGAGTTTGCAGAGTTCATTTCTACGCCTCTTACAGAAAAGGAAACGGTCGCCTCAATCAAGAGACGACCGCCGATAGGGTAGATTAGAAAGGAATGTCATCGTCGTGACGTGACGACCCACTCGTTGCTTTCGCAGGAGTATCGGCAACAGGCTTTACCTTGACATCACCCGCACCGACAGACTTGGCAAACTCAAGTCCCATCAAGAACAATTCCCGATCTTCCGGCTTATTCTCCGGATCAAGAATATACTGCTTCGAGATGTCCCACCCGAACCACGCGCCCTTGTCATTCTTCTCTTGAATGGACCGCATAGCCCAAACGTGAGACATAGCAGGAAGTATGTAGATGCTGCCATCCTCCCGCCGTGCTGTCATGGACTTCATCTGAGAAACCCATCTGCGAGCCTTCTTCAACTGCGTCGAAGTCATCGTAATCATGCAACGACTTGGACCATCTGGACCGAGGAGAAGGACGTAGAACTCCGCAGTATCTGTCAGAAGATTACCGTTTGGCAGGACCTCCTGTCCACGGTCATCCCGATATGTCGTACCGCGAATTGGGTCTTCGATATTATAGGTGGCAACAAATCCGCCACCCTTTTCACGGGGCTTCCACTCGACGAGTACACGACGGAAGTAACATGGAACGACCGTGACACCCTCGTCGCCATTGTACACGGCGTTCTCCACCGTGTTGTAGAGCATACCTGCTTCGGCACCATCTACATAAGCACCATCCCGCTTGTTCACTTGTGGCGACAACTGTGCCAGAATGCGAAGGTAGGGGATAGATAAGTCTTGTGTCGTAACATCCTCAAGACCCGCGTCAGCGTATGATGCAAAGAAGTCATCTATCATCACCACGCTTGATGCCGATTTTTTCACGGCAACATCTGTACCTTTAGCCATAGTTCACTTTCTCCTTATCTTAGCTTTTTCACCAACAAAAATACCGAACAGATCAGTTGGGATAGAACTTCCGGCCTCAATCTGTTCCTTAACAAACGCCTTCAGCGTCATAGGTTCAATCCAAACCTTGCGGCTTGCAACATAACCTTCCTCCTCCAAACGCTCGACAAGACTGTCTGCAAGACTGTCCTGCCCACGACTGAACGAGGTCGATACCTGATTTTTAATCAGGTCTTCAAATCCGTTTGAGTGCAACCACTCAAACGCCTCAGTTGTGCGTTCTTTCGGGATAGACGCCCCGTAGAACGTCGATACCGATACTTCGCTGCCATCTGCCATGCGGAGTTTAGTCAACCCATTCTCCGCAAGAGCCGCAGGGAGTAGGTCATCGGAGATGGCAGTCAGACGCTTCTTTTCTGCTGCCAGTTCCTCTTCCAGATCAGCAACGCGCCTCTCCAACAGGAGTTGCTGACGTACCAATAAAGATACTTGTGAAAGACCCCTGTCGTCTACAGACTGTAGAGCGAGGGCCGCATCTTCAAAATCATTCATCGTATGCTCCAAGTTCTATTTCTAGTGAAACCGGATAATATGTTTCCCGAAGTCTGTCCCACTTCAGTATCCTAATCTTGCCCTGATTGTTTAACAAGGCAATGGCGAAGGAAAGACCGATAGCAGCCGGATCTCCGGACAACAGTAGGTAGTCGTCGTCGCCAAACTTAGCAAGAACGCTCTCTATCTTATCCACCAGTTCTGTTTTTTTATCGGAGTCGGTAATCTGCTCTTCGGCTGCAAGAATGATTTCCAAGGAGCCAAATGCAATGGCGTCGGTCAAATCCTTGCCGCGTAATTCTTGTGTAATGAAGACTGTCATCATACCCTTTCTAAGTTCGCTTTCTACCTTTCGACAATACGAATCACTTGTGAACTTGTCAATAGGGTGATTGATATAATTGACAGTCAATGTTAAAGGTCGGAGGTCAAAGGGCAGAGGAGAAAGAGCCAGTGAACAATTACGAATTCAAATTTACCCCATACAAACATCAGATGACTGCTCTGGATATGAGCAAAAACAAGGATAATTTCGCGCTGTTCTGCGAGATGGGGACGGGTAAGTCCAAGATACTCATAGATACAATGTGTATGCTTCGGGATGCGGGTGACATTAACGGTGCGCTGATCGTCGCTCCGAAAGGTGTTTATAAGAACTGGGAGCGCAGTGAACTCCCCACCCATATGCCTGACCGCTACGTGGATACCACAGACATAGTTGCGTGGAGTCCGAAGGAAACCAAAGCGCAGTTGGCGGCGTTGAGCGTTCTTCTAAAGAAGGACGGGCGATTCAAACTCCTTGTAATGAATGTCGAAGCGTTCTCGACCTTGAAGGGAACTGAGTTTGCCACAAAGTTTATGAAGGCGAACAAGTGTTTAATGGCGGTGGACGAAAGCACAACGATCAAGAACAGAACCGCCAAGCGCACCAAGAACATCGTGAAGGTTGGCGATCTGGCAGAGTACCGCCGCATTCTGACAGGCTCTCCTGTGACGAAATCTCCGATGGACCTGTACTCACAGTGTGCCTTCCTTGATCCAAGGCTGATCGGGTTTAACTCGTTCTTTGCATTCCAAGCGCGATACGCGAAGATGGTGCGTCGAACAATGGGAGCGCACAGCTTCAACCAGATCGTCGGGTATCAGAACTTGGAGGAGTTATCCACCCGACTGGATAATTTTAGCTATCGCGTTCTGAAGAAGGATTGTCTCGACCTTCCGGAGAAGGTGTACATCAAGCGTACCGTCGAACTCTGTCCGGAACAGGCCGTCCTCTATCGGCAGATGAAAGACATGTCGATTGCGCTTTTGCAAAACAAAGGAATGGTGACAGCCCAGAACGTGCTGACACAGCTTCTGCGGTTGCAACAGATTTGCTCGGGCTTCATCAAGAACGACGACGGCGAGATCAAACGCTTCGAGTCAAACAAGATCAAAGAATTGATGGAGACTGTCGAGGAGATCGACGGGAAGGCGATTATCTGGGCGGTGTTTACGGACGACATCTTGGCGATCACCAAAGCACTCAAGGAAGAGTACGGTCCTGACTCCGCTGCTGCGTACTACGGCGCGACCGAAGCTGACGAAAGACAGAACATCGTCGATAAGTTCCAACAGCCAGACAGCAAATTACGCTTCTTTGTTGGACAGCCGCGTACTGGTGGGTATGGCCTGACGCTGACAGAAGCCCGCACCGTGATCTACCTGAACAATGTCTTTGATCTGGAGGTTCGTCTTCAGAGCGAGGACCGAGCCCACCGTATCGGACAGAAGAATACTGTCACCTATATCGACATTGTTGCCGAGGGAACGGTGGACGAGAAAATCCTCAAGGCGTTGCGAGACAAGATTGATGTCGCAACGCTGATCTTGAAGGAAGAATATAAGGACTGGTTGATTTAACCGAGAGCCTTTTGGTACGCATTGGCTAGTTTGATATCGTACTGGTTCTTTGCGTACTGAGGCCCGTTATACCCTTTTGCAAACGCGGCCCAGTCTTTGCTCTTTAGCGCATTCAAAAGACCTGCCGACTTGCAGAAGTTTGCCATGTGGCGAAGCTGCTGCCCCTCGGACTGCATGGCCTGAGCCAGCATCTCGGCAACGCTTTCGCATCCCACCATCTTGTAGTTCGATCCCATCACCTGACCGAGACCCCACGATGTTGACAGAAGTGCTGCATCCGCGTCGATGTCATATGCGGCTGCAATCTCTGCATATACCGCGTCCGATCCTTTTGGATACGGCTTCTCTCCCCACTTCGGGTATGCAAGTCCCATAGCAACAGCCTGATCCAACTCGACAGGTTTTGTCTTGAGGTGCTTGAAGAAGTGGTGGCGTTCAAACAGTGCTTTTGGTCTGCCAGATTTGTCAAAGCCCGATCCTGCCGACTCCACTGCCAGAACTGCTTTCAGGGCAGCGACCTCCACGCCGATCTCCTCGGCAACTGTGGAGACATCTTTGTCTGTCATTGGTAGGGCAGCACCTTTGAAATCGTCAGTCATTTTTTCTTACTCCGGAAACGCGACGTGCGTTATTTCATTACCAAAATGAACCCCCGTAGGGCTGTCTGGGTTAAATATCTCAACCGGAGCAAGACCTTTCTTAGGTGTTAGTGAAAAGTCTACCTCTGTTCCTCGGATCACATCTCCCGGTCCATATGGACCAAATGTACCCGGCTTTCCAGTAAAGGTTAATGCGGCTTTACCGTCGCCAATAGGAGTAAATCTGGTTGGAATATCAGCATTTTGATGCACCCCAGCTATTCTATTTACTGAAGCATTATCTAAAAATATGGTCTTGCCAGATCGACCTTGTATACCCTCTTCTCCCGGATGTTCGGGCCGAGGCATTTTATTTCTAATAGAAGTGCTGTCCTTAAAATGCGCGTATGTGGAACCTTTTGCTGTTTGATACAAAGCAGTAGGTGTTTCGGGAGAGGCCTTTGCAACATTTGAGTAAGCAGAAGTGCCACCAGATACCGACGGTCTTGGTCCTCCTACAGGAACTGCATTTGGATTAAGACCAGCAATTCCAAGATCATTTTGAATTTGCTCCATAGGATCTTGGTCTACCATGCTTTCACGGCGATAGAACGGGCTACGCTCGTCCTCCGTTATATCCGATGGTAGACTACCTATTCCTTTGTCATAGTCACCCATCATCAGTCCTCAAGTTTCGTTGCACGGGCAGTTTCCGTCGCATACTTCTGGATTTTTAAGTAGTCTTCCCGAATGCTCTTATTCAAGTCTTGGATCTCGGCACGACGCTTTTCAGGAGTCATACTCTGGTCTTTTGCTATCTGGGCGCGATACGCCTCGCGCTTGTGAATTGTATTTAACATGTAGTTTATATTCTGCGCCCTCTGCTTGACGACATCCAGCGGGGTAATGTTAAACCCGAACAGTCTTCCGGCAGTAGCGAGGGTGTCAGGCTTCGCCATACCACGCTTATCTGTCCCCGTCCCGTCCGAGAACAGACTGTTGTAGATACGAGGGATCGCACCACCGCTGTTGTCCATGTTGTTCAGGTCAACATTCAACATCGGAGGGAGGGCTTGGTTCCAAGCGTATGAAAGACCCGACATGAATTGATTGGCAGCGGTATCCAATGGGTTGACAACCTGCTTGTCAGTGAACGGATCACGTCCTGTTGCCATGACAGCAATCGCTGTGATGACTGGCCCGCCGGGAACAAACTGTCCGCCAAGCTGCTTCAAACCCTTTACAGGCTCTCCATACCACGCGGCTGTCACGACCGGATCGGTGAATGCCGCCCAAGGGAAGAAGTACCCAAGATCGACCATCTGGATTTTGCCGTTGGAGTCCTTCCAAGGAAGGATATACATCGACCCCTTGTCACGCATATAGTCTGCCGCCGACTTACGAGCAGCTTCGTAATCCTCATCGTCCCAATCCAACTGCGCCATTGCGATCTGTGGGAGGGCATAGGACAGCATGATGTATGGAGCAAACCGAAGCGGATGCTCTCTTGCTGTTTGGATCAGCTTTGGCAGGACCTTGTAGTAGTATGTGATGAACGGAAGGCCGAGGGGAGCGTTCCGAAGCCATCTGATATTCGGGTTCACCATCGTGTAATCAAACAGCGAGTCATGTGCAGCGTCCACAGACTCGGATACCGTCTTGCCGTTCTTCCGGCTCTCAATAAAGAGGGCCATCTTGAACAGAACTTCCATGTTCTGATAGAACTCGCCCGGCTTTGACAGAAGGTACTTCGCTGCAATACGGCCCGTAGCCATCGCTCCGAAGAAGTTGTTCTTGTCACCGCGAGCCTGATACTGCTTCATAGTGTTGAACATTATTTTAAGTTCGGCAGCCGCCATCGTTCCACCTTGGATGCCGTACTCCTGTGCGTCCTTCCAATACTGATCTTTGCTCGACCATGATTTTGCTGCCGCTGACAATGCGCTTGGCAACTTGTGCAATGGAATTCCACCAAATACGTTCAACGCCACAATGTTTGAGATGACGTTACGAGCCTGAGACGGGACGTTAAAAGTTACTTTTCCAAGTTTCCAAACCTTGTTTGCATTGACCAACAGACTTTGTTCGTCACCAAGAATTTTACCAATCATCGACTGGTTCGTGTTCGGAACCATTGCAAAAGTACCAACAAGATCGTCGTAGATGCCCTCTTGAACAACAGCACCGCGCAACACACCGTATCGTGGCGTATCTGGCAAAAGCTGGTAGCCATCCGGAATTTTGGACTGAGGCCCGTATCCCGGAGTTTTATCTATCAGCTTCCGCATGCCAGCAATTTCCTTGCGGACGATTGCCGCACGGGCCGGATCTGTCTGTTCAGCTAGAGGAAGAGTGACCTTTTCCATTAACCTAATTTCGCTTGCCATCCAGAACGGGGATACCATCTTCCCCCTCCAGTTGATCACACTGTCGTCGAGTACCCACTTGACGCCCGATGTGGTGCCAATCTCGGCAAAGTATTGGGCCAGAGCCATGTCTCTGGCAGGACGGGCGATTGCAACATACGCCAAGAACGCAGGGTTCTTAATTTCACCCAGCAGTTCGCGCTCCTCGACAGAAAGTTCATCATCACGGAGTTTCAGGTACTCCTGCTTGCTCAGTCCCATGTTAGGGGTCTTCATTCCCCGTTCAGTCGCCTCGTAGTACAGATAGAGACGCGGGACGTACTGGTCGTAGTTCTTTTCAAGCGATTCCTGTGTCATGAATCCGGCATCAACAAGCCGCTTGCCCTGCTTATTAATCTCTTCCTTTGCACGGACAGCAGCCTTGCGGACTTCCGGATCGACAATCATCGACGGAGATGCGCCGCGTGTCGTCAGGAACTTATAGACATTCCCGTTGTGACCGCTGTCAGCCTTTGATCCCTTTGCAATGTCGGCAGCAATCTTCTGTCCAAGTTCGTTTGCAGTTCCGGTCGTGCCAAGAAGCCTGTTGCGGAACGAACGAAGCAGTGGCGCATTGTCAATGAAAGCCCACGGATCGAAGAATTCCTTCACCGTGTCGGTGATATTGCTCCATCTGGTAGAGTTTACCTGCGCCCCCGCTGCATTCGGAGCGTTTGCAACTTTTGGTGGAACCTTTACACGGGAATACTCAGGATTAGGGTTTTTCCTGTCATACGTACCACGGTTTCCTGTGGCAGACTTAACTGCACCCATCTTAAATGGGCGGTAAGCATCAATAACCGGACCCATAGAACCTTGCTCAAGCGTAGACTTGTCACCTTGATATCGCCCCGCCCCTGCATCAAAGGCATCCTTATGGATTATTCCGTCATATCCAGCTTTTGTTAAAAGACTTTTTATCTTTGACGAGTCAGCTAATAGATACGAATCAACCTTAGCAGCACCCAACCCTTTTTGAATAAGCTGTTCTTCGCCATTTATGCCTTGATCTTGAATAAAGTCAGCAAGCGTATCAAAATCAAAAACAGGGCCGGGATAATCCGCAGCACTTTTAACTCCACCTAAGTCAAAGTACGCGCTGTTGTTTGCAGCGAGTTTGTCAAGACTTCGTATGGCTTCAGCAATTTGATCATAGCCGATGACATTACCTACTGTTTCAGCCTCGGTGAAGCTGTGGGGTATTTTGCTAAAGAAGTCATTCATACTTACAACATCCCCCAAATCGCGGATGTCGAGAGGATTTTTCATCCCCATGTAGTACTTACCAACCTGTGGCGCAAAAGGAAATGTATCCCTCTTTCCAGCATATACGTTGGAAACTTCTGGGTCAGAAGCAAAAGAAGGTGAAGAACGGCCTTTTGTTGTGTCAAACTTAGTAGGAGATCTGTCCGACATGCGTTGACCACGGTAAACCGTCAAAGGTTTACCGTCCGGACCCAAGGTCTTTACGCCCTCCGAGTACTTATCAAAGTTGCTTGCACGGTTCTTAACACGGGAGAACTCAAAGTCCGATCTTCCAGCGTATGTTGGATTTTTGGCATACACCAACGGCCCAATCTGTAAAACTTCCTCTGCTGCAACAACAGGCTTCATATCACCACGGGTATAGAAGAACGAATGACGAGTTGGGTCCATTCCCACCTGCACCCATGCTGGATTGGTATGAACCTGTTTCGCCTTGGCGTATGCTTCCTTTGGAGTAATCGGCTTAAACTTACCACCCATAGTTGCATACGGGGCTTTAGTTCCGCCCATAGCTGTTTTAAGAGCCTTATCTTCTGTCACATTGAACGTAACATCCGATGCTGCACTGACACTTGCATATGTTGTTGGGATGCCTCTATTGGACCCGTCATGAATAGCGTTAACCCATACATTATGATCTTTATAAGCAGGAATATCCAATCGTAATTTAACAAGATCACCTTCTTTATAATATTGATCCGTTAAACCATACTTTTCCTTTTTGTCTTTGGTTAAGGCATCAATAGCCTGTTCAGGGGTTGCCGGAGCAGGAATGTTTTCTATGTCGTATAACTCAACAGGTTTTCTCTGTCGGACCAAATTATCCCATTGATCAGGGGTAATTTCTCCAGACTTCAATTTAGCTACGTTCTCTTCCAAAACAGGATCGCGGGCCAAAATATCCTTATTGGACATTCCTATCCGTGAGAAGTTCTCAGCACGGGAATACTCCGGCCCCGAAGTCTTCTGACCAGTATTAAGACCACGCTGTGCAACACCTGCCGACACACCAGCAAACGCTTTTTCAACAGTTGTGAAGCCCTGACCACTTAACATATTGCCAATGGCTTCTCTGACAGACTTTACAAAATTCACAAAGCGTACAAAAGCCGACCCGAGCCCACCAATCTGGACGTTGTTCTGTCTGGCCTGATCAAGAAGACCAAACACATATGCCTTGAGTTCGCGTTCCTTCTGGAACTGGCTCGTCTCTTCTGCAACAGCAGCGTCGATATCACGCGACATCAACGTATCATATAATGATTCCTTGCCGTCCACCATCGGGTTGCGGGTGTTCTTCAACACGCGCAGAAGATTTGGATTGATCTCGTCAATCTTTGTCGCGCCCTTGAATGCCGCGTTGATAATCCGGCCCGTTGCACGATCAGAAGCAGCAAAGGCGTCTTCCAACGAATGCCAGATCTCATGCGATGTTGTTTCCAGCGGATTGTAGTCCGGGTTCAACGACAGTTCGATAAGCTGGAGGTACGCTGACCGGGTTCCTCCGACTTCCACGTCTGCCAGAAAATCACCGGGATTATCCGGATCTGGGAATGTACCAAACAAGTTAGCAGCAAACTTGATCTTCTGCGCTCCTGTCACGCCGCTCAACAGGCGCATGACAGTTTCTGACATCTTGAACGCCTGAAGAACCTGATCGACAGATATTTTTCTGTCAGCAATAGCCCGCTTCAAAGCTACTGCCAGATTCCTGCCCTGATCGGTATCGTCACCTGCCAGCTTCTTGATGGCGTCGTCGATCCGCTGCATTGCAGCAGCTTTGTCTTCCGCCGTAATCGTCTTGACGGGCTCAACAACAGGGGTCGGAGGTTGCTGGGCAGCCGTCTTCGCTGCACGGGCCTTCGCCTTGGCCTTCTTGGACTTCCGTTTTCCACCAGCACGGGAATATTCTTTATCAATTTCCGAAATAAATATGTCTTCGAGGTATCCTCTTCTTACAGGCTCCTTGGTATCGAAAGGGATGTCCTCCGCCCCTGCTCTTGCCTTTGTCTTCAAAGCGGCAGCATATGTCGCTTTTGGATCAAGCGTCGGGTCTTCTATGATCTGATCATAGGCAAAGGTCATCGCTTCATTGTCGAGCGGCATCTTGTCAGTGAATACAAGACGGTTCAAATCATCCGCAGCCGTCCGACGGGCAGTGTCTTTCCTCTCACCACTTACCTTTTCGTCATTAACCTTTGCCTTTTCTACCGCAACAACAGGGTCGTCCTCCCGTCCTTCTACCAGACGGCGGACAGCATCATCGTAGGCTTCATCGGAATAATCTTGGTACTCGGCATCTGCAATCGCTCTTTCGACAGAACGCTTTATGTCCTCAGTTAAGGCTTCTTTTGTTGCTCCCATCTCCGCGAATTTTGCAACTTTTTCTGGATCGTACACACCATCCATAGGGAGATCGGCTGTTCGACCAGCAGAGATGTCCTTTGACAGCAAGGTACGGAACTTCGCAATGTCTTCTTTGGTGACAGCCCCGCCCTGTTGATCAACAGGTCCAAGCCATCCAGCATTCTTGGCCATTTCAACCATGAATTCTTCGGGCTTTTGATCTCTTCCAGACTGCATAGCAGCGGTGGTTGGAGCAATGTATTGAGTGGTTATCGTTCCGCGACTACCCCTAATAACATCTCTTCCATACTCACCCGCATCCATTTTACCAATACGGATACCACCCTTGCTGGCGACCCAATCCTTCAAACGCGCCACGCCGCGCATAGAAGGTTCGGCGGGTCGTCCTTCGAGTACAGAGACAGGCTCCTTGTTGGTATCTTTCAAAAAATCATCAAGTTTGTTCGGCGGCGCACCCATGGGTATGGCAATTTCTGGAGTGAGCGGCGCAGCGGCACCCTCCGCCCTGAGTTCAACAGGACGACCTTCCCGTGTAATCGGGCCAGCCTTCACTGTTGGAAGTATTCCAGTGTCGGCCATCGTTTGACGCTGCTCTTGCAAACGGATTTCTTCTTCCGTCTGTGGAACATACGGTTCTTCAATCGCACGACCCATAACGCCCGGACGATTTGCTGCTGTCGGAGCCCCAATCGAAGGAGGGAGGTCGGCGGACGTGATGGCCTCGGTCGGAGGAACTCCGCCCTCCAGCACAGGCTGTTTGACCGTCAACCTTGGACGTGAAGGCGCACCGGAAACTTCTTCTGTCGCTGCTGCCGCTTCTGCCGCAGCAGGTGGCGGAGGGGGGAGGGCGGTCTTCTGCGAACCCTTGAGAATATCTGTCAGGTCTTGTTCTGTCGGGGTACGTGCCGCTTCGATATCAGCACGAAGTCTTTCGTAATCGGTCAGAGGACGTGGGCCTTCGGGGCGTCTACCAAATGCACCAGATGTCGCGCCACCAGCAACGCCGCCGAGAATACCTTCTGCGATGGCTTGCTTACCGCTGATGTCCAAACCAGCCTCTGTCCCGAGAGACGATCCGGTCTGTTCAATAATTGACTGGAGGAGTTCTGTCCCGCCTTCTCCAACCAGACCTTCTCCCATACGCTTCAACAGGGGGGCAGCAGCCTGTCCGCCACCGGGGAGATATTTAGCACCGATAGCGTTTAACGCACCGCTGCCAGCAGCAGTGAGTGCCGCCGCTCCAATGTCGGAAGCGTTAGGAGTATCACGACCTTCTTTCTGAGCGCGTTCTTGTGCAACAGGGCCAAGGATTTGAAGTGCTTCAAACAAGAATGGACCGAGGAAAGCACCCGCAATAGCACCCGCAGCAGTACCAACAATAGGCACAACAGAACCCGCCGCCGCGCCAATCGCTGCACCAGCCGCTCTTGTTCCAATAGCACCAGCAATCTGACCAGATTGTTCTGCGACAGCAGCAGGAAGCGAGCCAATACCAAACCCGCCAAGGGTAACGTCCCCTTCTTGTGGGGTAATAAATCGGCCAGCCGCCGACTCATATCCTTCTGGGGTGATGTATTCAGCAGCACTTTTCAGTGCTGCACCCGTTCCTGTCAGGCCGAGAGTTTCTGCTGTCGTGCCGAGGGCTCCGAGCGGCTGCGCCAAACCAGCCTGAAGAGAACCCATGATGGATTGCTCTTTTGGTTTGTTTGCTGCCATCCACTGCGGAAATAGGTTGGTGTCAAAGTCGCGCAGAACATCCTCACCAGAAACTCCTTCGGGAGCCTCTACCTTAAAGATTTTCCCGTTTGGAGCCTCTATTGAGTAAATTGGCACTTATTAAACTCCGATTAGGGCTGAACACCGAGTATTCTACTTCCCGTAGGGATAGTTTGAGGATTTATTAGTGACCTAATATAATTTTCAGCGTCTGTCACTGCTTCCTGAGTAACCGTACCTACCGGGCTTCTTAATATTGTTTGCGCTGCTTTTAGGAGTTCATTATCTTGCGCTGCCGCATACCCTCGCGCTACATCTCCCTCGCCTTTTGGATCTAGGGCTTTGTACAGGCGAATTGCGTCAGGGTCTTGACCCATCTTTTCACGCTCAAGACCAAGTGTTGCATCCCGATACGCAGCAGTAGCTTCGTCCTGCTGCTGCGCCCGAAGAGCCGCCATGTCCTCGCGCTCTGCTTTACGGGAATCAGATTCCAACCCAGCATACGACTGAAGACCAGACATACCACCCTGTGCAATGTTCTGTAACGCATTAGAACTCTTTCCACCCATCGTAGCCAGACCAGCTTGCATTAAACCGAGGTAGAAATTTCTTTCCTTATCTGCTTTTCTGTCAGCCTTGATTTGCTCAAGTTCTGTCAGCTTCTTGTCAGCGGGATCAGATGAACCTCCCTCTGATTTTTCACCAATCTTAGACATATAGTCCCCGCTTCCGCCAGCGACCTGTGCGTCAGGAGTAGGGTTTTTTGTAGAAGGTAATTTTGACATATAATCGCCGCTTCCACCCGCACTTTGTGCAAATGTCTTCAGTTTACGCCGCAACTCTTCTTCTCTCGGTCCCGGTAATCCTAATAACTCGTTCAAGAACCCCCCTTTGTCTTTGGGATCTTCCCTACTACCGCCCATATACGCGGCCTCAGATGCTCCAAAAGCAGGAAGATCCGCCAGATTAACAGCCCCCATCCGTGGATCACGGAAACTAGCTAATCCGCCCTCCGCCATCCCGACAGGACGAACGCCAGCGGCTTGCATCTGCGCCATCTGCTGCATCGGGGGCATAGGCTGCATGGCAGGGGGCGGAGCGGAACTTGCAACAGGACGTGTCATGGCCGGGCGATCACCCTGAGCAAGGGTGTTGAAGTAATACTCAGGGTTTTGCTTCATCTGTGCTTCGGCCAGCATTTCCTTGGCCACCTGCAACCGCTCTTCGCGTGTCATGCCTGACGATCCGCCATCGACCATGGACGTTATTCCGCTGCCCCTTGCAGAGCGGTCGCGGGGATTAAACATTTCACGCTGAAGTACTGGATCTTGGGCCATGATTAACTCGCTTATTTTAATGCGCCATACGCGCCGATACCTGTTGCAGCAAGACCAGCCAACTGTGAAATAGGACTTGCAGCAGGTGTCGCTGTTTGGGTCGTCTGAGTCTGACCGGATGGCGTCTGGTTAAGAACATCACCGTAATAAGATGCCTGTTGATACGGAGCATTTTCAAGGTTTTGCTCATTGAGACGTGTCGCATCCAGTTCCGATTGATTTTGTGTCTGAAGTTTTTGCCCCATGTTGTACAGGTGTGATGTATCTCCTTGTCCAAGGGCCGCGGTATTTTGTCCAAGGGTGGCAGTGTTAGTTCCAAGACTAGCAATACCCGCTGCCGATGTTTGCGCCCTTGCCTGTTGGTTCTGGAATGCGTCCATTGCAGACTTTTGTGCCTGACTGTAGTTTGCCGAGTAGTCCTCCATAATCCGTTTTGATTGGACATCTGCCAACCCACGACCCAACTCCGCCTGTTGGACACCGAACCTGCTGCCGCCAAACGCACCCGACTTTACAGCCTGAGCAGCAAGAGTCTGCTGTTGGATAGTAGCATTGCGGCCCATCTCCTCAACAGCACGTTGTGTCACGGCAGCTTGATATGGATTCATATATGCCTGTGCCGAGTTCGGATCATACGCACCCGTCGTTCCTGCATACAAACCACCCGCCTGACCATAGGCTTTATTCGCTTGATCAAAATACGGGAGATACGCTCCAATACCTTCCGAGGCCATGGTAATGGCCTGTGTCTGTTCTGGCGACATCCCAGCAACTTTATACTCTGCGGGGGTATATGGTTTCGATGTTAGGTCCGATACTGATTGTAGGTAGCCTTGACGCAGTAATTCCTTCCACTCCGGTTCGCGGGTAATTACTTGCTGTGTGGTTACGTCATCTTTAGCCATAACTTAAGCCCTCTTCTCAAACTGGTGCATCATATCGTACATACGTTTTGCTCCCGCTGCGCGACTTCCGCCACCAGCACCTTTCACGGCCCTTGCTGTCATAACAAACTCGCCGTCGCTTAACTTCGCAGGGATGCTGTCACTCGTTCCAGTACCCGGACCCTTGAGGTGGCCACCAACACGGGCATCCACTTCAATCGGACCACCCCGCGCTGCATAGATTGGATTTGGTGAATACGTTGGGACACGAACGTCACCTGAGTATGGAGCAGAGGACGTTGGACCACGGTAAGACATAGAAGCAATTTGCTCTGGTGTCATTTTTGGGAAAGGGTCCTTAAAGCTGGTCGCTTTTGTTGTTGGTGTCATTGCACCACCAAGCAGAAGACCTGCGCCACCGGCAAGTGCCAGAGAGGTCTTTGGATGGGTGGTGATGTAGTTGCCAACGCTGTCAAAGAAGCCACCGCCAGCTTGTGCTGCTGCTGTTGTTGGTGCTACTGCCGCTCCTGAAGGAGGCATACCACTGCCCCCGGGAAGAGCAGTTGCCCCCATATTAGTGGTTGGTGTCACTCTCCCGCCGCCAAAAATGTTCTGATTTAAGAATGGAGTCTGTGGGTTTCCAAACATCCCGGAAGGAAGACCACCTTGGACGCCGCCCATAAACGTGCCGCCACTAAGCATTCCCGAAACGCCCGAGAATACGCCACCAGCAACACCACCCATTAAGCCAGCTTGGAGTGCCTGACTTGGATTTGCCCCGTTGATCATGGCACCTAAGCCTGATCCAATGACGCCAGATGCAATCGTACCCAAGCCCGGAGCGAGGAAGTTCAACGCCACAGGAAGAATAATACCCGCAGCCTTCTTGAGGAACTTACCAATGCTGTCAAAGAACCCGTACTCAGGAAGGCCCGTAATCGGGTTGATGCTGGACCCTTGCGTTCTTCCAAGCATCGCAGCTTCACGCGGATTAATGTGTGCCAGAACGCTATCACCGCTACGGTTTGCACGGCGCACCATATCAGCCTGTGACCGGAGATTGGTAATACCACCACCCGCCATTGCAAGAGGTGGCATTTCTGCCGCTGGACCTTCCATTGGCATGGCAGCAGGAGATGCTATGGCATCCTTCACCATACCAGCCAAGATCTCAAAGAAACTCTGCACGTACTTCGGCGGCAGATCGCCCGGCTGAACAATACCTTTTTTAATCAAAGCCTGAACTGCACGGTCGTACTGATCAGACTTGTTCATAATAAACTGGATTGTCTGCTTCAAAGCGGTCAGCTTATCCGAACCCATCGTTTTAAGATCGTCTGACAGATTCCGAAGATCCGTGATCTCTTCCACTGACAGACTGTTAAAAGCACGTCCAAGAGCAGAAATCACCTCGCCAGAAACCGGCGGTTCTGATGGTCCTGTTGCTGGGGAAGCAGAAGCTGATGCCTCTGGTGCGCCTCCCATCATTCCTTGAAGATCTGCAATTCCAGCCATCGGTCTGTCCTATGTGTGAACTCGAATAGCAGGGGCCGTGATCCTGAAGTAATCGGCTCCGCTAAAATACCTCTTTGTGTGATGAAACACAAGCCTTATACCGTCACGGTTACCGTACCAACGGAACCCGTTGCAGAATTTCCAGCGACATACGCTCTGTATAGCACAGAGACATACACAGTTCCGTTGACCTGAAACAACGTACCCGGTTCTGCACCGGCATCGTTTGTCGGCAAGTTTGTCAGAACAAGGGTTGTTTGTCTGCCCTCTCCTGCGGATCGGAGGGCGATGGTCATCTGGTTCAACATACGAACCATATCATTGAAGTACACCGGATCATATGCGGTTGGCGCACGTCCAAATGCAGGTAACGTAAGTCTGCGGTCCATTACCTACGTCCGTCAGGTTGTATTTCAAGGCGAGGTGATCCTAATGACCATCTTGTTCCAAGCGTGTTGCTCTCAATCTTAAAGGTCGCCTGTCTACCCCGCAGACGTACATACGCCTGTGTCGTGAACTGCTCGACAGGAACCGTGGCAGACCTTGTGACAGGAGAATCCGTTGTCTTATTGTAGTTGGACCCCGGAAAGTTCTGCATCTTAATCGTCATATCAACCGTTGGCGTATTGGTTGAATCGTAGAACGTCACGTCGGGAATAATCCTGCGGATAAACACGAAGTTGTCGCCCTCGCCAATATCAAAAGGAGAACTCTCGATATACGCATTTAGCGGAGTGGCAGGGTTGGTGCTACCATCGTCCATGCCATACTCATGGTTGTAAAGATAACCATCCGGCGATGCAGCAATCGGATAGACATTGGTGCCGCTATCAAGCCACGCCGTTCGTGCCATGCTGCCATATGTCCACGCACGATCCATATAGTTAAACGTCACATAGGCATTGCACTCCGAGGAGTCAGCAGTAGGATAGAACCAAGTCACCTCATTAAATTCACTGTTTACTGCGGCATAAACCTTGTCAGACTCACCAATGTTGAGATTGGTAAAAATGTAGTTTTTCAACGGACATTGAAGTTCTTGCGTCGAACCGCCGAAGATATAAAACTTGCCAATACCCATCCACATAACAACATCGTCAACGGCTGCAAAGCAGTTAAACCCCATAGACGTAATGCTGCTTGCCACCATCGTAAGTCCGAAGGTGTACGGGGGTCCGATATACTGCATCGAATAAAGGGCGATATCTGTCCAAACAAGGATTTCTCGCTTTGTCTCAACAGCACGAATTATACGTGTGCCGGAGCCAAGGCGTAAGTCCCCTGCCGTATTCGTGGCAATCGGTGTCCAAACTGTGTAGTCTTCCTGACTACTAAATTTAATAAGCAGCGGGTCTTGAGTATCCTCAAATGTATTAGATGAATCTATATAATTGTTGGCACCAAAGGCAATCACATGACGATCATTGTCCGAGACCATGATCTGTGTAGCAATAGTCGGAGTTTGAATGTCCGTGCTTAATGAAGCAAGTGTTACTCCGCGAACTGTCAGCGGTGTAGAAACCGATGGAGACCAGTAATATATTCCTGCATTCCTGACATTGAACAACAGATCTTCGCCAAAATTGTCTGTAGTCCACAAACGCAGGGTGGTGGAAGGGGTAAGAGCAACGCCGTCACCCCAACCTAATCTACCCCAAGTTCCAGCACCCCAACCACCGCCACCGACTTGTTCTGTCAGACCGGTGTTTATCTGGTATGCCGCAGTTATGGCTGACCCCCCCGTTCCCACGTCAGAAGCGTTAGCCGTTGCCGTCGCAACAAATGTAAAGCTGTTGGCATCGACAACAGTTATTTGATACTCTTTGTTAAGAACAGCGGCGGTTATGTTGCCACCAAGACTAACAGCACCGCTAAATGTTACAAAATCATTTGTAATTGCATCATGCCCAGAGTCTGTAACGGTAATAGTTGCCGAACCATTGGTCGCTGCAAATGCACCGCTCAAGACTACCGTGCTGCGAATTGGGGTAATGTCGTTAAACACTCCACCGCTTTCGACATAAAACTTTAAGTTTGTTCCTACGCCGAGGTAGTTTACGCTATCCAAAGCCGACCAGTTGATTAACTCACGACAAGTTCCAAGAAATGATGTTTGCGCGTACGTGGCCCACCCGCCAATGGATTGAGGAAAGCTGTTCTGAAACCGCACAAGGTCGCAGTCATACCACCCACCCTCATTGGTGTAGGCAGTAACGTCCCTTACCACTCCGGGCTTGAACTGGATCTTTTGCAGGGCCATCCTTCGTCCTCATATATTTATGCAATGGGTATTGCGTTCAAGTTCCTACTCCTGTTATTCCACCGGTCCTACAGGCCAGATTGGATTAAATGGATCTGCTATGTTAGCGGGTAGATCGCGTAATGCTTGACGATACGTTGCCCACGACGTTTTATCAACCGGAGAATCGGTCAACTGCGTCCAATCAGATTCAGACAGTTTTTGGTTGCGTTGAAGCCGAACCTCATTAATTTTGTTTGAGGTATCATCTGCAATCTCCTGCTCTGTCTTGTTAACAACAGCATAGGACCGCTCCACGCCGCCACCCTTGATGGTGTAAATAGGATCACCATACCTCTGAGTGTTTGTCAGCACTGGTCGCAGATCGTCCTCAATCAGATATACATTAAGTTCCTGACGCTGCTCGACAGACAATGATTCAGCAGTTTGAAAAACATTCGGCGCAAAGAGAACATTGCCCACAACCTCCCGCCATGTGTCACCAATTTTCTGAACATACATTAAAGTGTCTCCAACTGCTGTTGAATTACAAAGCCGATAACCATTGCTTTCTTCTGTTCTAACTTTTCTGTCACGAGAGATGCTTTTAGCTTCTCACCAAACTCTGCCAGATCAGTATCACCGCTTTCCTTGATGTGGGCGATAGCAAGAGCGTAGTTATCAATGTTAATTTGATAACCCATTATTTCCTGCTGTCTTGCCTCAAGAGCCTGTGTGAGAATTTTATGTTTTGTCATTTTAACTGCTCCGTAAATTAATTGAACGCTACATTAAACCCTGTACCCGTTGGTAATGTTGCAGGATCAGCATATTTAGTTCCAAATCCTGCACTCCAAGGATAGACAGAAACAAATGGTGAAGTAGCGTGTGCTATGGCAATATCAGTTCCTGCAGTTCCTGATCGGGTAAAAGCTGCATCCCCCCCTGTACCCGTTGGTAATGTTGCAGGATCAGCATATTTAGTTCCAAATCCTGCACTCCAAGGATATGCAGAAACAAATGGTGAAGTATTGTGTGCTACAACAATATCAGTTCCTGATGGACTAAAAGCTACGCCATTTCCTACACCCGGTGGTAATGTTGCAGGATCAGCATATTTAGTTCCAAATCCTGCACTCCAAGGATAAACAATAATCCATGGTGCAGCAGTGCCGTGCGATACAGCAATAGCATTTCCTGATGGATTAAATGCTACACCATTTCCTGTACCCGGTAATGTTGCAGGATCAGCATATTTAGTTCCAAATCCAGTTCCCGTAGTCCAAGGATATGCAGAAACAAATGGTGTAAGGGTGCTTGCTACCGCAATATCATTTCCTGATGGACTAAATGCTACATCATTCCCTATTCCGCCCGGTAATGTTGCAGGATTAGCATATTTAGTTCCAAATCCTGCACTCCAAGGATAGACAGAAACATATGGTGTACTGCTGCTTGCTACAGCAATATCAGTTCCTGATGGACTAAAAGCTACACCATTTCCTGTACCCGTTGGTAATGTTGCAGGATTAGCATATTTAGTTCCAAATCCTGCACTCCAAGGATAGACAGAAACAAATGGTGAAGTAGTGTGTGCTATGGCAATAGCATTTCCTGATGGACTAAAAGCTACATCATTGCCTCTGGTTCCGGGTAATGTTGCAGGATCAGCATATTTAGTTCCAAATCCAGTTCCCGTAGTCCAAGGATAGACAGAAACATATGGTGAAGTAAGGTGTGCTATAGCAATAGCATTGGTAACAGCTACTGATGTAGATCGTTGATTCATAAGGACCGATTGTAGCGCACCACTCATGTCAAACCACTTCCTGAAATCACCCAATTAGTCGATGTAATCTTAATAGCCGTCGCAGACCCGTACTGTGCCAAAGACCTCGAACCAGTTGTTCCGCCGGGGCTTAAATACATCGTGTCAGTTGTAATGGCAATCGTAACTACGTTCGAGGTCATGTTGATGAACGTAATAGCAGTTCCTATTGGATAGGCTACTGAACCATTTGCTGGGATAGTAAATGTTCTAGCATTTGCATCTGACGACGGATGCAAAATACATTTACCAGAATCTGTCAAAACTAAAGTGTATGCTGCGGATTGAGAGTTAACTGGGATATTTCTAAATCCAACGGCATCAGTTCCATCAACCGTACAGCTACTCAAAGTTCCAGAAGTCGGAGTACCCAAAGCAGGGGCTGTCAGAACAGGGGATGTAAGTGTTTTATTTGTTAACGTCTGTGTTGCGGCAATACCAACTACTGTATCACCTGTTACAGCAGTAGATAAATTAGCGTAAGTTGGCGTTGCAAGAAATGTCGCCACGCCTGACCCAAGTCCTGATACACCTGTTGAAATAGGCAACCCTGTCGCATTAGTAAGTGTTCCGCTTGCAGGAATTCCTAACGCAGGGGTTGTCAGAACGGGGGATGTAAGTGTTTTATTTGTTAGCGTCTGTGTGCCAGCTTCTGTCACAGGAGCGTTGGCAACTTCAATAAGGTCCGTGCTGTTTGTGTATGCAATGGCCTTCTTGCCGACAGCAATCGTAAAACCCAACTGGCCCGATACCTTAACAATAAGGGCGATATTCGTGTTGTTGAACAGTATGTAGGGCTTATCCACCGCAGGAACGGTTACCGTATGTCCCGCTGTTGGCGTACCCGTGAACTCAATAACGTAGTTACGACCGACAGAGGAGGCTCCGTCAGGAATTGTAAGTGCAGTAGGACCAGCACCCGCAAGTGCCTGCGTAGTGTAACCAGCGATAGCCTCTTCAACCAACGTACCAAGGTTCGTATTGGTCGTATCGCCCCACGTACCGGACTGATCGCCAGTACCCATCAAAGTAAGTTTAAGATTAGGTGAGTAAGTACTTGTCATGCCAAAAACCTCTAGGCGGCTATCTGAGTCCAGTTTGGAGACTGAGATGGTGTGATGGGACTATACCCCGGAACTTGATTTGGTGCAATCGTTACCCACGCAGGAATTTGGTCAGGAACAATCTGACCCCAGACAAGAACTTGTCCAACAGACCCTGTGGCAAATACACCCGTGACACTGACATTAGCGTCTGCCGTGACAGTTGCTGTGCCAACACCGCCTGTTGCAGATACGCCCGTAAGGCTTACATTTGCGGTTGCCGTTGCCGTGACAGTTGCTGTGCCAACACCGCCTGTTGCAACTCCAATATCAATCGCACCCGTGCCAAACGCACCCAGACCCCATCCTTGGGATCTAGACCATCCTTCAAAGGCTACGACTGCATCGGTCATTACTCATCACGCTATGCGAATAATGGCATTGGAAGCATCGTTTGTCGGGAAGATAACAGAGAATGTACCAGCCGATGACGTTTTATCCGCACCAAAATCTAACACAACAACGGCCTTATTGCCCTGCGTTGAGTTATAAATTAATGCACCGCGAGCAGTAAATGACGCCGTGGTCCACGTAGAATCGGCAAAGTCAGCAAAAGCGGTCGTGCCAGAAGACGACGTTGTGCCAGCAGTAAGGGTATTACCGCCCGCTACATATGCGGAACCCGTGGTGTTGGTCGTCTCGTTGGTCGCAGAGTATGCGGTTGTTGAAGCATCAAGCGTTGCAGACGATGTGTACAAGGCCAACTTGAATGTGTCAGCAGTCGTTGCACCACGAATAACCGTTGTGCCGATTGCGTGGATACCGCTCAAGAGTTCCGTCTTGAACGATGTTGTCATGAAGTTTCCAGTAAATGCCATCACGGCCTCCTTATAAGTTCAGCTAATTGTGGTTGACCAGCTTCTGTCACCAGATGACTGACCGTGGATCTATCGCATTGTATAGCACGTTTCATGTAGTGCAGTATAACCTGTTCCACCTGATTTTGAAACGCTATTGCTTGACCTCGGATTACATCCGGGGCTGTAGCCGACACATCGACAATCCTCTTCGACGCCTGTTCCGCCCAAAACTCCGGCGGATGACCGCCATTGTTTGACGTAACTACCTCAACTGTAAATGTTCCGGTTTGCATTGCTGGGGTAAACATCAATTAGCCTTCACTCTAATAAGACCATCACGATAAGCATCGTCGTTCTCACGACCTTCACCATAGTTCTTGAGGCGGGTAAGGGCCTCAATAAACCGTTGATTGTACGTGTTGAGGAGTTCGTTCTCCCCCTTCATAAACGTATAAGCCTCTACCAGAGATCCATACAAAAGGGCTTCGATAGCATTGTCTCCAAGCCATGTTGTTCCAGAAACTGTGATACTGGCGGGCTTGTAGTAATAGTGGATTTCAGTAACAAACGCTGCATTTGGCACCGGAGCAATTAGGAAATTATCCTTGTCAAACAAGGCGTAGTACTTTGGAATACCCGTTGCCTCGGTCGGGTTATACTCCTGTAGGTACTCCACGTCCTTGTTCAACAAGATGACCTTTGACCCAGACGACGTGATCATCAAGCTAAACGGTGCCAGAAAATCTGTCGGGGCTGTCAAATACTTATTTGAGGCCGTCATTGTACCAGTAGAATTCTTCCTGAAGTCCTCAAGATCGACAGCGTAAAAGATGCGCTCTTCAGCACTCTGGATAAAGTTGTCGATGTTCGCCGAGAATGTCGTCTCGTCGTACTCTGTGTAGTCCTTGATGGCTTGCACCAACGTAGCGTATGTCCAGCCCATCAGAGTATCTCCACCGTAACGTCTGTTAACTCACCAAGTGCCTGTGACCCTTCAGCGGATACGGATACATTTTCCGTGGCCAGAACTTCAACAACACCAACCTGCGTAATCATCTGCAACAGGTTGTACTCTACAAACGGGAAAATGTCAGTACCAACTGGTACGTCCATCGGCTCAATACGGGACGGTCTTGGAGCAACCAACGCCTGTGGCTCAGGTGGCGGAAAGATCGGGTCCAACTGAGGATGCTTTGACTCCCAGCATTCCGTGCAGGTTCTCAGACCATTCCATTCTTTCGCCAGCAAATGATAATCGTATTGAAATCCGCATCTGTCGCAGATCGCAATGGCGTATTTGCCGTTTGCAAAAAGACCCATGGGTTACCCCAACCGATAGTTGGACCGAGAAGGCGTCAATCTCAGAGATGCCCGATCACGATCTTCCGTGGCAGCACGTTCAAACTCTTCCTCGTAGATCGCCTTCAACATCTGAATACGGTCAGGAGCCTTCTTAATTGCAATGTAGTACGCCAACCCGGCAGCAAGACACGGATAGAAGCGAAACGGGATCTGCATGGTGTCTACACCAGAATTAGCATCGTCCAATCGCACCAGCTTATCAACTACTAGAGTGTATGTTGTGTTAGGCTTCGGCCAAACGTACACAACAGGGATAATCTTGCGATCTACAAAGTACTGTACAGGGCGACCAATGCTTAACTTGTTCGGGATGTTCTGGTAAATCTCGCGGCTAATGCGATCAATGGTGAGGTCCGACTGAGACGCTGTACCAATCCCAGAACTATCTCTTATAACCGCAGTGATGATGTCAATCACACTTGATGTCAACGTGTAGGATTCATTATTGGCAGTAAGCGCAATATTTTCTTGGACAATCGTCCACTGGTTCAGGCCACGGTTGGCCCACTCAGCAAGAAGCAAATTCAAGCTACGGCGAGCCGTGCGCTGGTCGTATCCTGTGCGGATCTCAATGCCACAACGCTCAAACGCCTCTTCGATGTAGTCGGCTACATCTAACTCAAATGTCTTCGTGCCAGAAACTGTCATATCAACTCATCTTGCAAGGTTTCATACGAACCACTATTCCGCCACCACGGCTTACAACAGAGCCGCCCTTACTCATCTTCTTTGCCTTGCCTTCTCCCATGACGCGCATCGGTTTCATAGGCTTTACAAGGCCGCCCTTGGCAAATCCGGCAGAAGAACCCATCTGCCCAGTTGTCTTATTCATACCAACAAGAGCAGGATTTGTCTGCTCCGTTGTTCCCTGCGGTTGACCAAATGCTGCGCCCTGCATCCCGTAATCAGACGGAGAAGCATATGGGGATGCCTGTGGTACAGCAGGGGCAGGTGCCTGTGCTGTGCCAAGACCTGCCATACCAATCGGAGGAGCAGCCCCGACCGCACCACCATCAGCGTATTTACGAGCACGGTTCATCATCTCAACGTCCCCCTGCTCTACCAAGTCCCTTAACAGCAATACCGCACCCACGCTTTGACGAACGCTTGGCTGTTACTAGGCCGCCCTTGCGATATCCATCAGTCGGGCGGTCTCCAGCTTTAGGCGTAAGATCAGACCCTGCCATGGACTTAATGCTATCACGCATACTGGTTTCTCTATCTTGCGCCGCTTTGTTTGTAAGAAAATCTGGGACAAAATCACTGAGTTCCGGTTTCTTGTATTGGTTCATGCCCATATCTTCGGCCTTGAACCCTTTTGTCTGCTTTGGCGTAATATCGTAATCTTCAAGTTCACTACGATCCACTTTTCCAACCTTTGGAAGAGTGTCCATAATATCTGTGCCACTCTTCATCCGCGCACCGCCACGATTGGAGGTGGTCTTGGGAGGGGCCATCTTCGTGTTGTACTTCTTGCCCTGAAATTCAAACGTGCTTTCTCCGGCATCCAGTGCCGAACGAAACGCTACATCAAACTCTTTGCGAATTGAACTTGCCATCTTACTTACTCCTCTTCTTCGACATACCAGCCTGTGATAAGGCAATGGCGATTGCTTGTTTAGGGTTCTTTACCACAGGACCCTTCTTACTTCTTGTATTCAAGGTTCCAGCCTTAAACTCGCGCATCACCTTGTCTATCTTATTCTGCGCCTTCATGATCAATCACCTGTAGCCGGATGTCTTAGCAGCAATCTTAGGGGGCTGTTTTACAAACTGCTTTCCCTTCGCCTTACCTACACGTTTAGCCTTCGTCGTCGCAGCATACTCAGAAGGAGTAAGAGCCTTAATGGCAGCCTCCGGCAAATACCTCTCACCTGTCTTACTAGACGGCTTACCAGATTTGGTACGCCACTTCTGATCAGACCAGTTCTTCAAGGATTGTTGTGGAGCCTTCATTAGTCCCTATATCCTCCGCCCTTTGCCTTGTACTGCTTTGCCAGCATCTGCGCCTTACGGGCGGACCACTGACCAGCAGCCGTACCCTGCACGGCTGCGCCCTTAATCTTGCTAAACAAAGCCTTCCTCATGGTAGGCTTTGTGTAGTTACCTGAAGCATTTACACCAGACTTCTTTACAGGCAACTCACTCTCCTTTAGCTTTTACCACGACCTTTTGGCTTACCGATAGCAATCATGATCGCCATGCCACGGCCCTTTGAAGCCTTGCCGTGAGCCATGCCACCATGCTTCATGGCTGCACCTTTGTTCTTAGTAGCCATGCCACCCTTCTGCATGCCCATTGGACCTCTGAACGATGAGTTTAATGTTGGCCCTGCCCCACCCGACCAAGGTGATGAAGAACCTGCTGGCTTTGGCTTATTTGGATTTCGTGGACCAAATCCAGATCCGCCGCCACCGCCACCGCCACCGCCACCAGAAGGATTTGGACCTTGTGGACCAAATCCAGATCCGCCGCCACCGCCACCGCCACCGCCACCGCCACCAGAAGGATTTGGACGTGGACGATTGTAGGACGCCTTCTGCGCTTCTCTTGCAGACTCTCTGCGATCAGATTCCTGTTGTTCTTTGGTGGACATACCGCCCATCGCCATTTTAACAGGGCCACCACTTTTCATAGCAAGACCTTTGTTCTTGGTAGCCATGCCACCCATTGCCATCTTACCTTTGCCGTCGGCTGCAAAAGAAGGAACCTTTTTTCCGTCTTTCATAGCCATCTTGCCCATCTTGCTCATCATATCCATAGTAGTCTCCTTAACGATTTTCGACTAAACGATCTATTTTCTCTTCAATCCGATCAAATCTCTTGATGAGTTGGTCTAGATCGTTATGAAGATCTACTCGGGTGACATAGTTTCGGGCTATGTCCTCCCGCGTATTTGAGGTATGGCGGAACAATTCGTTAACCCTGCCATTAAGATACACCAAAATCCACGCCGTAGGAATGAGGATTATTGTTAAAAGTATGTTCCAGATAAACTCTAATCCAACCATCATGTCAGCATTTCCATCTTTTACGGGCCTGACGAAGGCGGCTATTTGGATCTTTTGCAGCTTCCGGGAACATCTTCGCTTGTCCCGCTGATCTTGCACAGTAAGACTTACGGCGTTTAGCCCGCTCTCCTGTGGGCTTGTCTTCTGTCACGGCAGTCTTTAACTTCGATCCGGGGTTGGCACGACGGAACGCTTTGACACCTTTTTCTGTCATGCCAGCACCGGTCTTCGTTTTACGGAAGTTGCCGGATTTGACAGATGTCTTAATCCCCATGCCCTTTGCCATCAGAAGTTCTTTACCATTTCAAGAACAATCGTATATCTGTCGCCGGAGGAGGCACCTACCGTAGTAAAAAGAAGGTCTCCTGTTTTTCCCGCACCAGCGTTATTTGACAGACCACCAAACCTGTTAAAATCAAACGAAACGAATTGGTCCGCACCAACGGTGTAACAAATAACGTCCGTTGACGCATCCCAAAGGAGGTCAACGCCCATACCTACTGTTATGGCGTCGAGGTTAACAATGTTGACTCCGGTGCAAGTTTGCCCTTGAAAACTAGTCAAGGCCGAAACGTCTACTTTAAGAACAGCAGACTCACCTGTTCCGTCGGAAATGTTGGTAAATTTCATGACGGCTGTTCTTGTGCCATCAAAAATTATCTGTGAAGTTACTGCATCAACCATGTGATCTATCCTTCAAATAAGTGGAAGGGGTGCCAGATATTGACACCCCTCAAATCACATTATGGAACGTAGGTGCCGTGCTGGATGTAGCTTACAACCAGATGGCCAGTACCTGTGCCGGTGTTTGTTGATGTAATCATGACCTTTACATCAGTCGTGCCGACATTAATCCAAGTACCAACTCGGGTTGCGTCTGCACCCGCTGTGGCAGCAATGATTCCAAGTGTACCGCCCGCAACTGCCGCAGCCGCCGTAAGTGCTGTTGCAGAAGCCGTTGTGCCAATACCAAGGGTGGTAGCTGCACCGCTCCAAACAACACCTACATAAAGCTGAATGCTTGTAATCGTGCTGCCCGCCGGAATTACGATATTGGTTGTATATACGCCAGCGGAGACGCCGTTGGTGGCCTGTGTGATTGCTTCGTACTGAGAAAGAACTACTTCGCCGACGTTATTAATGTCTGTGCCAAGTGTCGTACCCGTTGTGGATTTGATGGTGCCAGCGCGAATTGGGCCAGAAAATGTCGTCGTACCCATGAGGATCTCCTGTCGTTGGGTTGTCTGCCACAGTGGCAGTCAGGGAT
>Ga0209353_10000098_pt1 | contig 50024 bp, 51 predicted proteins | sample LauGreSpBDMM15SD_2_FD_187561 | JGI IMG/M metagenome (GOLD analysis project Ga0209353, IMG submission 187561) | Freshwater lake microbial communities from Lake Michigan, USA - Sp13.BD.MM15.SD (SPAdes) (version 2) | ecosystem: Environmental > Aquatic > Freshwater > Lake | place: Lake Michigan... | reverse complement strand
CATGGTGGTTTGACACAGCGGATTCAGTATTTGGTATATTTGAATGGAATGGGTCCACATTAACATCTACCAGCGTTGGCGCACAATCATTTACAAATAAAACTCCAACAATTATTAGCAATATCAATCAACAAGTCGGCGGCACAAGCAGTGGCAACCCACTTGCCAGCATTGGTTCTATTGGTAGTTACGCATTAGTGGTAACCACAACTCCATACAAATTGTTCTTTAAAAACTATCAAGGCACATGGGTAGTAGTTGGCAGTAACAACTGGACGAAGTCTTGGCCAACTGTGCAAGGATCAGCTCCTACAACAATTGCCACTAGTGATACGCTAATACTTACCACAAGTCCAACATCAACACAGAGCATCACAGCTACCACAACAACAGCACAGACGACTATTACTATTACTGGTACAGTGGTTCTCAATAACATTATCACAGCGGCAGCAATTACATTGGTAGCAGGTGATATTGTTGAATTTGCGGCTGGCGCAAACGGTATTTCAGCCGGTGTACGTTATTATGTAATAGCTAGCAACTTGTCTGCCGGTGGTTTTAACGTAAGTTTGACCAAAGGCGGCACGGCAGTTATAATTACTGGAACAACGTTAAGCACCACTGCCATAGTTACAAAACTTGATGGCTCAACTGGTGCAATTACAGCAAGTGGTGCAAGTTCAAAGCTAGTTGCTGGAAATGCAATCACTTTCCCTTCTACTGTGAGCGGCGCGGCTCAAGTAACATTTGGTGGAATCGTATTAGGTACAACATATTATGTTATTCAAGTTAGCGGTAACACATTCAGTATTAGTACAAGCCCCACTGGTGTACCATTAACACTTACATCGGGTAGCGGTACTTTGACAGCGAACGAAACAGAAACATCGTTACCTATCACAGGTGTTAATAGTGTTGCTGGATTAGTTTCTGCAATTGGTGCATTACAAACTGGCTTGACAGCCGCCGCTGGCACAGACGGGCAACTTATTTTATATGTAGATGGTACTGTTAACAAAGTTAATGTGACTGGTACAATGCTTACAGCACTGGGAATTGCCAGTGGTGACTATTATGCTCCTGCATTGTCGATTGCACCTCATACCAGTGTTCCAACATTCAAATCAAGTGATAGCTATCCTCGCCCAACAGGATCTATATGGATTAAAACAACAGATGCCAATTTGGGCGCAAGTTACAGTGTATATCAATACAAGACAGCTACTAATTCATTTGCTCCAGTAGATGCTCCTATATATGCAAACTCTCAGTCTGCACTATACAGCTTGGATACAGCAGGCGGTGGCGCCAATCTTGCAGTTGGCAGAAGCTATGTTAAGTTCAACGAAGCAGAATGGACATTCTGGGAAACAGATGCCAATGTTAGTTCAGGAACAACAGTAACCCGTTCTACTCCTGCATTAGCAACATTTAATTTATATACCCGTGCCAATGTGGGTGCTACAACAATTACAAGTCAAATTATTGGAACGACCAGCACAAGCACAACTACTACATTTATAAGTGCAACTGCTTATACATTTAGCATGGTAGAAAGTTTAAAAGGCAGTGCAAGTTTAAGCAGTGCTAAGACAATTAGTTGGTCTGGCACTGGAACAAGTGCTGATGCAACAACTATTTCAGGCTTGATTAATGCGGCTGGATTTGTAAATATTACTTCTAGCGTAAATGCAAGCAATCAATTATTAATTAATCATAAATTAGGCGGTGAAATCCGTTTTGCTAACGGCACAGCATCTCCATTAAATAACTTGTTTACAGCCGGTACAACAGCAAACTTATATGCGGCACCAGCAGGCGAAGCAACTTACACATTTGGTGTAGCAAGTAACTGGAAAGCTGTTTCATTATTTGCATCTGGCTTAACAACTGGCGCAACTCCTCCAGAAACAACCACAGATGACGGAGCAATTTGGTACAACGCCAGCGTTTCAGATGTTGATATTCTTATCAATACTGGTAGTGCATGGACTGGTTATAAAAATGTTGTCACAACAGCAGATGCCAACGGTCCAATTTTAAGTGCTACTAAACCAACAGTGCAAACAGACGGATCTACTGCATTGGTTAATGGTGATATCTGGATCGACACAAGCGATTTAGAAAATTATCCAACAATGTACAAATACAACAGCGTCACTAAGAAATGGGTACAAATTGATACGACTGACCAAACCAGCGAAAATGGTATTGTATTCCAAGATGCTCGCTATGGCACAACTGGCGGAACTGCTACTGTTGCTCCAAGTGGAACTATTGTAGAATTACTAACAAGCACCTTTGTTGACTTTGATTGTCCAGATCCAGCATTGTATCCAAAAGGTATGTTGCTATGGAATACTCGTCGTAGCTCATTTAATGTCAAGCAATTTAAACAAAACCATGTTGATCTCACAGTGCGCAATTTCCGTCAATCTGCTCCAGCTGGTGTTAGCCAAACAACATATTATCCACATCGTTGGGTAAGTATCGCGGCTAATCAAGAAAACGGTGCTGGAACATTTGGTCGTAAAGCCCAACGTGCAATTGTGGTACAAGCAATTCAAGCACTGATCAACTCTAATCAAGCAATTCGCGATGAAGATTCATTGTTATACAACTTGTTAGCTTGCCCAGGATATCCCGAAGCAGTCAACGAACTAATTGCATTGAATTATGACCGTGCATTGGCCAGCTTTATTATTGCCGATGTGCCTGCTCGTTTGTCCAGCGATGCTACCAGTTTAAGCAACTGGGGCAACAATGCCAAGGGTGCTGTAGATAATAATGATGATGGATTAGTAAGCTCAGATCCATATGTTGCTTTCTACTATCCATGGGGATTTACGAGTGATAATTTAGGTAACAGCATTGTTGTTCCGCCAAGCCACATGATGTTGCGCACGTTTGCACTAAGCGATAATGTTAGCTATCCATGGTTTGCACCAGCTGGCACACGCCGCGGTGGAATTACCAATGCAAGTGCTGTGGGTTATGTTGATGCTGATACTGGAGAATTCCAGTCAGTGGCATTAAACAGCGGACAGCGTGACACATTGGCCGCAATCCATGTAAATCCAATCACATTTATTAGTGGTAGTGGATTAGTTGCTTACGGACAGTACACACGCCAATTGGCCGCAAGCAGTTTAGATCGTATCAACGTAGCACGTTTAGTTGTTTACTTACGTAGACAGTTTAGTCAGTTGGCTAAACCCTATGTGTTTGAACCCAATGACACAATTACACGCAACGAAATCAAACAAGCCGCAGAAAGCCTATTGCTAGAATTAGTAGGTCAACGTGCTATCTATGACTACTTGGTAGTTTGCGATACAACTAATAATACACCAGCTCGTATCGATCGTAGCGAATTGTATATTGACGTAGCGATTGAACCAGTAAAAGCGGCAGAATTTATTTACATTCCATTAAGACTTGAGAATACTGGCGCTATCAAAGGTCTTGGACAATAACGGAGAAAACACATGGCAATCGCATCATTAGCTAATTTCACAGTACCATTAGCATCAGACCAAAGCGCAACATCGCAAGGTATGTTGATGCCAAAACTCAAATACAGATTTCGTCTGTCGTTTGAGAACTTTGGCGTTAGTACACCTACAACTGAATTAACTAAACAAGTTATTTCAGCGGCTCGTCCAAATGTACAGTTTGAAGATCAAACTATCCACATCTATAACAGCCAAATTCATTATGCCGGCAAACCAAAGTGGCAAACAATTGCAGTTAAACTACGTGATGACAGCACTGGTGCTGTTAGCAAGTTGGTTGGCGAGCAAATGCAGAAACAGTTTGACTTCTATGAGCAATCAAGTGCGGCCAGTGGTTTGGACTATAAGTTTACACTGCGTATTGAAATGTTGGACGGCGGCAACGGCGGTAGCACTGTTAATGTGCTTGAAACATGGGAATGTTACGGTTGCTATGTTAATCAGATCAACTACGAAGCACTGGATTACAGTCAAAACGGCCCTGCAGAAATATCATTAACTATTACAGTGGATAATTGTATTCAAACTCCAAGCGGTTCAGGAGTTGGATCTTCTACAAGTATCAGGCCAACAGTAGGCGGCACGCTAGCAACTGGCGGCGGTCAATAAACAAAAAACCCGCTAAGGCGGGTTTTTTAATGGCTAAATATTCGTATGGCCAATCAAAACAATAAACTTCTTGCAAATAATTCAAGCACTGCCACTGTGCGTGACTGGCAACATGCCGCACGTATGTTCACGGACAGCAATCAGATATATGGACCAAAACAAAAGTTCCTATTTCATGTTGCATTTCACATTAATAAAAGCGCATTAAAAAACATATCTATTGGAACAACCTACAGTACGCAGATTAACATGCTGGTTAAAAGCATTAGTTTGCCCAAGTTTTCAATTAGCGCAGAAACTGCCAACCAGTACAATCGCAAAAAGAACATACAAAATAAAATAACCTATGATGCTGTCAGTGTGAAATTCCACGATGATAATTTAGGTCTTATTAGCCAGCTGTGGCAAAATTATTACAGTTACTATTACGCAGATCCGGCCAGCGCAGGGATTCCGGGTGCGTTCAATCGTACAGCTATCAAAAAATTTAATTATATTAGAAGCAACTACGGATTAGATAACGGCTCTACTACACCATTCTTTGATTATATTACAATATATCAAATGGCCCAAGGACAATATGTTAGTTACAAACTAATCAATCCTATTTTCACTGCATGGAATCACAATGGCGTAGATTATGCTGGCGGACAAAGTCCGCATGATAACGATGCTACCATAATGTATGAAGCTGTGGAATATGGCAATGGAAAGATCGAACCAGGCAATCCTGAAGGGTTTGCATTACAAAACTACGATCTGACTCCAAGTCCATTATACAACGCCACACAAACAGCCGCCACGATGGCAGATATCAATACCACACCTAGTTTGAACAATATTAACACAATTCCAGATAATAAAAATAGTATTATTAACAATGCAGTTAAGACTGTTAATATATATACCAACAGTAAAACACCCACAACCAACACAAATACTATCTATAACGCGGCCCAAACACAAACTACTAAAAATAATAATCTTAATATTACGTTTCCCACGAATACTACTACTGCTAGCGGAAACACCGCTACTGCTTCTAAAATAGGTGCCAAATGAACGGATCAAACTTACCAATGATAACAGCTACGGACAGCACAGAAGTAGTTAAACAGTTCTTTGACAAGTTTTATCTTCGACCAGTCAGCTTCCCAGCCGCACAAATCGACGCAGTCGTGGCATTTTTTATGAAACGCGAGTTTGATACAGACAGCGCACGAAGCACAGCCATAGTATTATTAAATCAAGCACGTATTGACAACGTGGATGTATTTCAAATTATAGACACTATGAAAAGTTTAACTGATGCGCAAATGAGTCAAGTTGTGGCACAGATTTTGAATTCTTACAGAGAAAATACCAGCTTGTTGGGCTACAGAATTGCCAGCACAGAAAATCCGTTTGAAGCTCGCAACATATTGATATGAGTTTAAATTTTGCCAAAGGCAAATTTGCCATGAGCCAGCCTGAAAAATATGTAGGTCTTAAAAGTCCCACTTATCGCAGTAGTTGGGAATGGAGTTTCATGAAGTTTTGTGATACTAATCTCAGTGTACAAAAGTGGGCCAGCGAAGCTATCAGGATTCCTTATAGAGATCCTCTTACCGGCAAACAAACAGTGTATGTTCCAGATTTTTTCATACAATACGTGGATAAAACTGGCAAAATGATGGTTGAGCTTATAGAAGTCAAACCTGCAAGTCAGATGATTCTAGAACGTGTTGGTAAGAACAAGTACAATCAAGCACAATTTGTTAAGAATCAAGCCAAATGGGCCGCGGCCACAATATGGTGCAAACAGCAAGGCATCAAGTTTCGCGTGTTGAATGAAAATGATTTATTCCATCAGGGCAACGCATAAGTAATATTATGACAAAAAGACTTGAAGAAATATTAAATCTGCCAGAAAGCAAGAAGCTGGTAAAAGCTGAAGAGCAACGAGTTGCACTGGTAAATCCAGAACCGTTCCTACGTAGCATAGAAGAATTTGATAAAATTTCTGCTAGTTTGCCCGCAGTTAAGGGATTAGGAGATGCGGCTGATGCTGAATTTGACGCATTGGCTCAACGTGCCACAGATGCCTATGATGATTTGATGGATTTGGGGATGAACGTGGAAGCACGGTACAGCGGACGTATTTTTGAAGTAGCAGGCGGCATGCTTAAAAATGCCATAGATGCAAAAGCGGCCAAAATAGACAAAAAACTCAAAATGATCGAGTTACAACTTAAAAAAGCCAAACTTGATCAAGATGCTTCGGGCGGTGATGACGGTATTAACCTGCAGGGCGACGGAGTTATTATAACTGACCGTAATTCTTTGATTGAACGATTAAAGAAAATGAAATAAATACATGATGGGAACTACTATGAAATCATTTAAAGAATACTTAACAGAAAGCAAGAAAATCTACGAATTTAAGATTAAAATTGCCGGCGATTTGCCACCAGGATTTGAAAAAGATGTCAAACTGGGATTAGACAAGTTTGATGTGCAAAGCATCAGCAAGCCCAAGCGTACACCTATCCAAGAAAGTCCAATAGATTTTCCCAATGTTAAATTCAGCGAAGTGTCTGTATTTGATGTAGCATTGAATTATCCAACAACCAGTCAAGTGGTCAAGGAAGCACTTGCACAAGCCATACGTGTTTCAGAAAGCAAAATATTAGTTCGCACACTGGGCGAAGAGTCCGAAGCTGTGTTGAATGCAACTAGCATGGCGGCTCCGGACGGCAAGGGCGCATTGTTAGGAACAGATTACGAAAAATCCAACAATCAAGAACTAGTCGGTGACAAGCGTGTAATGAGTTTCTTGAAAGATTTAAGCGCAACCAAACACGAATTAGAAGAAGTAACTGGCACTAACGATCAGTTATTTGTTAAAGGAACAGCAAAATGAACTTTCATGAACTAGCACAAAAATTACGTAGAATTGACGAAGGATCAGTTGTTGAATGTGGAGATATGATGCCAGGCGCTATGATGGCACCACATGCTCCAATGCCACAACAAGATACTGTCAGCATGAATGTCAGCATGAATGCTACTGGCAAAGGCGGCATCAGAGATTTGATGAATGTTTTACAAAATATTGAAAGTGCAGTTAATCATGGCGACATGTACAAACCCTTAGATATCAGTTCAGATGAAATCCAACTGGATATTCCTTCAGCTGATAGTATGATGGGCGGTGAAGTTCACATTGAACCAGAGATGGATGAACCAGAGATGGATGAACCAGAGATGGATGCCGGCGATGTTGAATCTCCTATTGACGGAGATGAGTTTGGTAATGATGATACATTTGACGGTGAAAATGATGCATTTGGCGGCGAAGAACCTGCAAAAGCAAAAACTATAGATCCAGCAGTGGCCGCAGTGGTAGGTTATCTGGCCAGCAAAAATAAAAAATCCAACATAGAAACAGTTACAGATGAATCAGGAAATTTTGAAAATAGACCAGATCCATCGTATCAAAGTCAGGACTACATGTCAAACACACTGGCACAAGGTGCAGGCGAAGTACAACGCATGACAAAAGGCGGATATCGCAACGCAGATAATCCGTTAGCTATGAAAGAAGGCTTGCAGGGCCGTTTGGCAAACTTATATCAAGAAGTCAAGTTGAGAGAAAGCAGATAATTCATTGCAGTTAGCACTCTGTTCATAGTGCCAAATAGCTCCTTCGGGAGCTATTTTTTTCAGTAAATAAACATATGGCAAAATCACTAGACGGCGTCTTAACCAAAAAAGCGCACAAACAAGAACGATTCACTGAAGAACAAATTGGCGATTTGTTAGCCTGTGCTGACACCAAGACAGGCTATCATTATTTTTCTAAGAATTTCTTCCACATTCAACATCCTGTAAAAGGCAAGGTTAAATTTGAACCTTACACCTATCAGGAACGATTATTAGATGCGTATCACGATTTTCGATTCAATGTAAACATGTTACCACGACAAAGTGGTAAGACCACATGTGCGTCAGCATACTTGTTATGGTATGCTATGTTTCATCCAGATCAAACTATCCTAGTTGCCGCACACAAATACACAGGCGCACAGGAAATCATGCAACGTATCCGCTATGGATACGAATTATGTCCGGACTTTATTAGGTGCGGCGTGGTAAGTTACAACAAAGGGAGTATAGATTTTGACAACGGATCAAGAATTGTTTCAGCTACTACTACTGGCAACACCGGTCGTGGTATGTCCATATCCTTACTATATTGCGATGAGTTTGCTTTCGTACAACCTAACATTGCTGAAGAATTTTGGACTTCGATATCGCCAACACTAGCAACTGGTGGACGAGCAATTATCACATCAACACCCAACTCGGACGAAGATACATTTGCGTTAATCTGGAAAGAAAGTAAAGATTTATTTGATGAGTTTGGCAATGAAAAACTAGATGGAGTTGGGCGCAACGGGTTTCATGGCTTCCGTGCAGAATGGCATGAACACCCGGACCGGGATGAAGAGTGGAAGCGTGTTGAGATGGGACGTATCGGTGAAGAGCGATTCCGTCGTGAATATGGTTGCGAATTCTTAGTTTACGATGAAACGCTAATCAATAGTTTAAAACTGGCCGAGCTGGTGGGGCGAGATCCTAAAACTAGAATGGGTCAAGTACGCTGGTACAAAGAACCTGAACCCGGTCATCTCTATGCAGTAGCACTGGATCCCAGTTTGGGCACAGGCGGAGACTTTGGTGCTATTCAAGTGTTCGAATTGCCCAGCTTTACACAGATAGGGGAATGGCAACATAACATTACTCCAGTAGAAGGTCAAGTTAGAATACTGCGCGAAATACTAAGACATATTCAAGAAAAGATAGGTGAGAACAATAACAACAGTATATACTGGAGTGTGGAAAATAACACTGTGGGCGAAAGCGCATTGATATGTATTGCTGATCAAGGAGAGGAAACTTTCCCTGGAATGTTTGTTAGTGAACCGGTAAGAAAGGGCAATGTGCGCAAATTCCGTAAGGGGTTTAACACCACATTTGGCAACAAAATATCAGCATGTGCTCGCTTAAAATTCTTAATTGAAGCTGACAAAATGAAGATTTTTAGCAAGCAAACAATCAGTGAACTCAAAGGATTTATAGCCCACGGTACCACATTCAAAGCCAAAGTGGGCTTGCATGACGACTTGGTTTCCAGCTTGTTATTGATAGTGCGATTGAGTGCTGTGCTGGCAGATTGGGACATCAGAGTATTTGACAGCATCAGTACAGGGGACGAATTCCAAGAGGATTACGAGCCGCCGATGCCTATTTTTATATCAGGGCTGTGATAAATATCATATGGAAACAAATTTAAATCAAGTAGCAAAAGAAATTTACGGTAAAATTCAAACTAGGTTCCCCGGCATCAAAATCGCGGACGAAAAAGCTGAAGTTTTGAGTAAAAAAGAAGATATTCCCAAAGCTCGTTTCTTTGAGTTTGAGTACACAGAGCATGGCGAAGCGTTAGGTACAATTGCAATTAATTTAGATCAAGAAGAAGGCATAGTGATTCAAATCAGCGGCGACCTAACAGACGACGATGACGAAACTACCCATCACGGCGCATTTAAATTTATTAGAAGTTTTAGAAAATTTGCTAGACAACACTTATTAAGTTACGAAGTTGACCGTATGGGCAAGAGTAACTTGGATAAACGAGATTATGAATTCCATGCAAAAAGCGGAGAAGAACCAATGACGGAAAGTAAAATGTGGGGCACACCAAGAGTGAGCTATCAAGACCTTGGAGAAACAAGGTTAGTTGTTAAACACAGCAAGCCTGTTAATTATGACCTAGCCGCAGGCCGCACAATGCACATTGAAAGCATTTACATTGAAAATGCTCAAGGCGAACGTTTTCGCTATCCGGTACGTCATCTAAATGGCGCCCGTGCAATGGCACAACACATTGGACACGGTGGCAATCCGTATGATGAGATCGGCCAACATGTTGTTAGTTTGAGTGAAGAACTAAGCAAACTTCGCATGTTCAAAGGATATGTTAGCCGTACTCCAGTTGTTTCAGAATCCATGAGCGCAGTCAACAACAAAGTGATTGAACGCATAGAACAAGTTAAAAAACAAATCCATCAGCTACAGCAATCCAAGCATTACGAAGAATTTGCAGAAAGTTTTGCACCAAGCAAATCTAAGGACATTCCAGAAGAAATTATGTTGGACTGGGTTGACCGATTGACAGTGCGTAGCTTCAAAGAAGAATTAAAAGATGTATTCCCATACATTTACAAATTAGTAGATGAAAGTGAAATCCCTACTAGAGAATTAGATCCTGATGATTTGTTAGCAGAAGAAGATAAAGACGATGTTGCTCCTTGGTATAAAGATAAAGCTGAACAGGATGCTGATAAGCGTAAATCTTCTTTTAAGAAAAAACATAATCCTAATCGCACAGGTCGTGATGCCGCAAGAGCTCTTGCACAAAAAGGTATTCCTAAGAAAGAAAAAGAAGAAACTCTAAGTGAACGTGTTACACCAGAAAAAATGCAACGACGAATTACAGCGTATGAGTTATGTAAGCAAGGTCTAACACCTCAGCAAGTTGCTCAGAAAATGGGTATCAAAGTTACCGGTGGCGGCAAAGGCTCCGGCGTTCCGTCATCAATGTCTGCGGATCCGTACGACGATGTACTTGCGGGATGCGATCGAGCCAAAGAGCCAACACGTCCTGTTCTTGAATCTCCAACAGATCAATTTGAACGTTTCTTAAATAGTATTATTAACGAAGATGAAGCGGATGCACTGGACGGCAATCCTGAATCTATCCAAGCACTAAAGACCCTGATATCTCAAGGTGAGTTAGTTGGTGATCCAAACAGAGTTGATGGCTTAACAGCCAACGGTTTAGATGTTAATCGTTATCCAGAATTACAACAACTGTTCGACCTAACAAGTCCAAACGATGATTCATGGCCAAGTGTCAAAGCATGGATGGATAAAGAAAATCCAGAACTATCCAAAGAGATTTTTGCAGGTTCAGAGTACAGCGAAGAAGAAGCAGGCGAAGAACCAGCAGGCGAAGAACCAGCAGGCGAAGAACCAGCAGGCGAAGAACCAGCCGCGGGAGAAGCACCAGCAGGAGAAGGTGATGCGTCAGCCGCACCAGCCGCAGGCGAACCACCACCAGAGATGCCGGGCACTGCACCAGCAATGGAAGGCGCAGAACGTGCTAAAACATCTGTGTTAAATGCCATACGTAAAGGTGCTAAACCTGATACCAAAGTTGGATCTAAGACGCTTCATGATATCATGATGGAACTTGGAATGGACCCACATGATCCAGCCGCAAAAGAAATTGCACCACCGGTCGAACCACGTGGCAAAAGCTATAAAGATATGAAGGCATTTGCTGACGGATGGTGGAATAGAGAAGAACACAACTTTACCATTGGCAACAGAGGTGTTAAAACCAAGATAGAAAAACAGTTCCCGGGTGCAGATCAAAAAGATTTAGAAAGAATTTTTGCCAATATAGATCGTGCTGATCCTCCAAGCAAAGTAAGCAATCAAGAGCACGAAAGCATAAACGAAAGTTTATCTATTATTAGAAAATTATCAGGATTAAACTAAGGATACATTATGAACGGATTACATGACCTATTAGACAAACTTAAAAAATTGGAAGAGGCCGCGACCGCTCCTACAACATTTAGACCAAACTATTATCATAAAAGTAATTTTGGTACCACAACTCCGTTGATGATGACAGATCCAGGAGTGTTCTGGCACATGAGTCAAGCCACTAACGATGACGGCGGCACAGTGCGCGGCGGTGGCAAAACCATTCAACAATGGTATGGTAATACTGAAAATCGCAGTGCAATAAATCCAGCCAGCGTTGACGGTAAAATGGTAAACGGCAAACCTGGCCCAGAATTTCCAGAAGGCGTTACTTGGAAAACAGATTTAGCAATAACGAATAAAGCAACAGCTGATGCGCAACAAGCGCAACAAGCGCAACAAGCAAAAGCAACAGCTGATGCCAACACTGCCGCAAAAGCCGCTAAAGTAAAACAGTTTACAGATTTGTTAGTCAAAGCAGGAGTGTACACAGCACCTGCGGCATCTACAGCATCTTCAGGACCGTCAATTGGCACCTACAGTTTATCGCAACCAGGTACCGGCGCTGTCAATGGAATTAAGTTACCAGCTATAAAGAGCGGTGTTCAAGAAGGAATTGTTTTTAAATCTAGGATTGGTCAGTTACTTGTAGATTCAGGTGCATTACAAGGCCTTACAGTATCAAATACATTGAAAAGCCTTACAGAAGCATCCGCACTAACCAAAGCAGAATACAGTTTACTTTCAAAACTATACGGCGAATTGAAAGTAGAATACCCAGATGATGCGCAATTGGTACCATTACTTATGGCTTACGATAAAGTGGCTCCAGTATACAGTTCAGACCCAGCCGCACAAACTGCTACGGTAGCCGGCGCATCATCCGGTAATGCCGGCACCGCTAATAATGCTTCAAGTGCAATGGTTGCCGCAGATACCCGGGGTAGTCAGACAACACTAGCACAAACAAAGGCCGACGTTGTCAAACAGATAACAGCACCAGCGGCGGCAGTATCACCAGCACCAGCGGCGGCAGTAGCACCAGCACCAGCACCAGCACCAGCTCCTGCACCAGCTCCTGCGGCATCTGCATCACAAGTTACAGCAAGCGATAATGAAATTGCCGCCAACAATCCGGCTGATGTTGCCAGTGCACCAACTGAAAAGAAACCCGCAGTACTTCCGCAAGCAGTACAGGATTTGGCGGCCACTAACAAAATTGACAACGCCGACAAAATTTCAGTTGGCCAGGTAATTACATTGCCCGACGGCACCAAGTACACTATTGTTAAAGGCGACACACTGGCTGACATTGCGGCCGGCAAATTCAAAGGTGTTGATCCAACCAAGAAATTGGGCACAGACAGTGCGGCCAAAGTTGCCCCAACAGCCACATATCCAACGGATGCAAAGGCACCCGTTAATCCTCGTCCTACTGACAATGTGATGGCACAACAAGTTTGGGACAGCAAGTATGCTAGCGGTTGGAACCCTGATGGATCAGCTAAAACTTTGGGTACGGACAGTGCGGCCAAGGCTACTACAGCTCAACAACTTGATCCTAGAGGAAACCCACTTGTCAAAGATAAAGATGGTAATTTAGGTTATTACAATAATCCAAATGTTCCATCAAAAGGATTTACAATAGTAGTTCCAGCAACCACCTCCGGAGATGCGGCCAAAGAAGCTCGTAAGCCACGTTATGATACTGTAGAAAAGTTTGATAAAGAAATTGCTCGATTCAGTTCAAAGTATGATATGAAGTTGAAACTCAATCAACAGTATATTGAAATCTTACAAGCAGAAAAAGCACAATTGGTCAATCCATCAGCCACCGCTACTGGTAATACAGCTAACTCAGATCGTCCAGGATTGGATCCAAAGAAAGGCAAGCCAGAAGTATATGATCGTCAAAAGCAATTGGCCGCATTGGGTGCCAAAATGAAAGACGGTGTGACTCCGTTGGGACTAGACGGCGTCAACGGCAACGACACCATCGCCGCTGAAAAAGAATTTGGCCGTTTGATAGTTGATCCCAAAACCACTATTGTGGTAAATGGTGCTCCGCGAGTTGTGAATGCAAACGATATTAAAAGTATCCAAAGCTGGATCAAAGCAGTGAAAGACGGCAGACAAAAAATGGATCAAGTTCCAGCAGTGTACATGGACATTGTCAAAAAACAATCAGCAATGAAAGAATCCACAGGCTACACCAATGATGAATTGAACAGACTGATTAGTTTGGTACATCACAGATAATTGAGTAAAATACTCATATTTCAGGCGAGATTTCTCTTGCTTTACTAAATAAAAGTGCGTATACTATGTATATGCACTTTTTATTTTATCAAGGTGATAAAATAATAATAGGCACAAAAAGCAAACTAAGGCTATTAATAGGAGAACAATTATGGCATCTTTAGCAGAAATCCGAGCAAAACTAAAAGCATCTGAACAAAAAGGTTCAGGAGAACGTACAGGTGGTGATAAGTCAATTTATCCATTCTGGAACCTCAAAGAAGGTGGCGAATCTACACTTAGATTTTTACCAGACGGTAACACCGACAACACTTTTTTCTGGGTAGAACGTGCAATGATCAAATTGCCATTCGCTGGAATCAAAGGTGAATCAGAAAGCAAACCAATCACAGTACAAGTACCATGCGTGGAAATGTATGGCGACACTTGCCCAATCTTGGCAGAAGTACGTGCATGGTTCAAAGATCCAGCACTGGAAGACATGGGTCGTAAATACTGGAAAAAGCGCAGTTATATTTTCCAAGGTTTCGTTGCAGAAGACGGACTTGGCGAACAATCCAGCGAGAAGCCAGAAAATCCAATTCGTCGTTTCATCATTGGTCCACAGATCTTTACCAGCATCCGTGCGGCTTTGGTTGATCCAGAATTGGAAGATTTGCCAACTGACTTGGTACATGGCTTAGACTATCGTATGAAGAAAGGTAGCAAAGGCGGATATGCTGACTACTCAACATCAAGTTGGGCCCGTCGTGAACGTCCACTAAGTGACGATGAACATGCGGCTATCAAGCAACATGGCTTGTTTAACTTGAGTGACTTCTTGCCTAAGAAGCCAGGCGAAGTTGAATTGAAAGTTATGAAAGAAATGTTTGAAGCTTCAGTCGACGGCGAACCATATGACATGGAACGTTGGGGACAGTATTTCAAACCAGCTGGGATGAGCCAAAACACTGGCGATCCCAAAGCAACTCCAAAAGCCGCACCTGCACCAGCGGCATCACATGATGAAGATGACACACCTGCTCCAGTAGCCAAGGCCGCACCAGCGCCAACAGCATCTGATTCAGCAGGCGGCGACTCACGTGCCCAAGACATCTTGGCAATGATTCGTAATCGTCAGAAGTAAAAATAAGGGGACTTCGGTCCCCTTACATCATCATAGGAGAAACAACTTATGGCTACAAAAGCCTTCGATTTATCAAAATTTAGAAAGACCTTGACCAAAAGCATTGACGGTCTTGGTGTGGGATTTAACGATCCTACAGATTGGATCAGCACTGGCAATTACACGCTGAACTATCTGATCAGTGGAGATTTCCACAAAGGTATTCCACTTGGCAAAGTCACTGTGTTTGCCGGCGAAAGTGGTGCTGGTAAAAGTTTTATCTGTTCAGGTAATCTAGTGCGTAACGCACAAGCACAGGGCATCTATGTTATCTTGATTGATACTGAAAATGCACTGGATGAAAAATGGTTGCACGATTTAGGTGTGGACACCAGCGAAGAAAAACTTCTTAAACTCAACATGGCGATGATTGATGACGTGGCAAAAACCATTCATGAATTCATGAAAGAGTACAAAGAAATGGCAGAGCGTCCTAAAGTCCTATTTGTCATAGACTCATTGGGTATGTTGCTTACCCCTACCGACATTAATCAGTTCCAAGCTGGTGACATGAAGGGGGATATGGGCCGTAAGCCAAAAGCATTAACCTCATTAGTTCGTAACTGTGTCAATATGTTCGGCAGTTATAATGTGGGTATGGTTTGTACAAATCACACTTATGCGTCACAGGACATGTTTGATCCAGACGACAAGATCAGTGGCGGACAAGGTTTTGTTTATGCTTCTAGTATTGTTGTTGCTATGAAAAAACTCAAACTCAAAGAGGATGAGGACGGCAACAAAGTGTCAGACGTAATGGGTATTCGTGCAAGTTGCAAGATCATGAAGACTCGTTACAGCAAGCCTTTTGAAACTGTGCAAATTAAAATTCCATATGAAACAGGAATGAATCCGTATTCAGGAATGGTTGACATGTGCGAAAAAGCTGGCTTGTTAAAACAATCTGGCAACAGGCTTGCATGGATTGATCCAGACACAGGCGAGGAATTCAAATTCTACCGAAAAGAATGGAAAGATGATAAATTAGATATGTTAATGGCAAAATTTCATATCAAGTCTTTAACAACAACAACCATTCCTGAGGAGACGGACGAAAATGTTGACTGAAACACAAATAGCAGATGTATGGATCTTGTTTAGTGAGTATATTGACAAGAAAATTATTGATGTGGCGGCCGAACGATATGTTGACCTACTAGCAGATTTTGGTACAAGTGACCGAGTACTAGAAGGTGCAACAGGTGTCGATGCTGTGCTGGATCAAGCAATTGAATACTATTTGGATGAAGAGTCCGACGATGATGATGACTATAAAGAGCTAGAATAATATGTGGTACAGTAAGGTTAGCAAAGACATTTCTTATATTCCAGATGCTGTGTCATATTTTAACGATGAGTTAATTGGCGCACGTCAGGACACGAATATTAAAGGCAATATTGAAAGGGCGGCCGCGGCAATGCCGGGTATTGTTGAACAACGATTCAGTCAGTTACAAGAAATTGAAGCTATCCTTGAGTACCTACATATTGAACTTAGACGCTTGAAAAGTCAACATTTTCGCAAATATTTAGAAAATTATCAACGAGCTTTATCTTCAAGGGACTGTGAAAAGTTCGTTGAAGGTGAAGCTGACGTTGTGGACTTTGAAAAGATTATCAACGAGTTTGCCCTGTTACGCAACAAATGGTTAGGCATTACCAAAGGGCTTGATGTCAAACAATGGCAACTTTCAAATGTGATTAAGCTTCGTACCGCTGGTATGGAAGACGCAACACTTTAAAAAATATATTATACAAAAGTGTTGACTTTTGTAATTGCACTCTGTATAATATAAAGTATGATAACTGTAGATAACTTACTTTTAAAAATTACTTCTTGTACTACTCCAAAAATAGAAGAATATTTACCCACCCGAGATTCAAAAGTTTTACGTAGTCTTGCGTCTGCGGTGTCAAGTCCGGTTTTTATCACTGAAAATCAAAGTCGTTTATTGTTAAAATTACTGGAACAATACAGCAGTCATTTTTTAATCATCGACAACACCTTGACAGATGTGTTGTTAGTACCCGCTTGGTCAAGAAGATTCCGTGCAGTAGACAACACTAAAAAAGTCTACATAAAAACACTAAAAGATAAAGAACCTGCCATCTTTGTTGAATATTCCCCCAACAGTGCTGTAAGAAAAACATTACAAGGCATTGGAAAACTTATTGAAAACAACATCACAGTACACAGTACCAGACTTATCAGTATTGAACTAACTGAAAAAAATATTGTTGCAATCATAGATTTATTAAGACCAAGTAAATTCGAATTTGACCAAAAAATCACCGATTTTTACGAAATTATCAAAAAATGGAAATTCGCTGATGAGTGTAATAAATTCTTTTTTGGTGAAAATTTATACGAACCAATAAAATCTTCCTTGGAAAAGGACATTGGTGTTGAGTCCGTGACCAATTTGTTAATCATAGCTGATCGCAAAACACGTTATCACTTTTTGACCAAAAAAGTCGAGAAAAATGAGGTAAAATTGCAAGATCTCATTGCTCACAGAACACAACAAAAAATATGGATTGACTCAAATGCTTATGAATTATCCGATGTTATTGGTAATTTAAAAGATCTCAAACGATTTCCATTGCTAGTTATCTTTGACAGTCACAGCGCAGATGTTTGTACTAAAACTCTAAAAAACCTTCAAAAATCCTTGGAAAATAACGAAATTTTCAATCATGTAGGCATATACTTTAGACTGCAAAACGACACCGCTGGTAAGGTATTCAACGGTGTAATACAAGAAAATCATTACAATGCTCCGTTGGACAGCGCAACCATAGTGGCGGGAATACAAACAGGAAAATTACCCAAATTCTTCCTAAAAGATTGCAATTGGGCACCAAAAAGTGTTATAGTGTTTGGTAACAACTTAAGACATGGCAAGACTGCAATATACAGCAATCGATGCGATTTAATTATTTCGTATTCAGATAAGCCAAGCATATTCGACAACAACACAGGATGGGCTACCAGTACATGGGCATTGTAAAATTAATTATAAAAGACGAAGTTAACATCAAGATCGAAGGTCTTGAGTTAGACGCACGAAAGAAATTAGCCAATGCATTTAAGTTTTTTGCGCCTTATGCTAGATATCATCCTGCATATAAACTGGGTCGATGGGATGGCACTGTAAGCCTGTTTGGCCTTGGCGGCAACGGCTATTTGAACCAACTAGAAAAGGTCATGCAAATACTACATGGCCTGGGTATTTCGCTGGAAGAAGTGGAAGACCTGCGTGACCCGATCAAGCTGGCATTTCCAGAAGTTACTGAAGATTTCTGGGGAGAACGGTGTTGGCCAATGGGACACCAACAAGCAGGGCAACCCATTCGATTGCGTGACTATCAACTTGATGTGATCAATAATTTTCTTAAAAATCCTCAAGCATTACAAGAAGTAGCTACTGGTGCAGGCAAGACAATTATCACTGCGACCTTGAGTAAACTGTGTGAAAACTTTGGTCGCACTATTACTATTGTACCGAATAAAAGTCTTGTTGAGCAAACTGAAGAAGACTTTATCAACTGCGGATTGGACGTGGGTGTGTACTACGGTGACCGCAAAGATCTCAATAAAACACACACAATTTGTACTTGGCAGAGTCTTAATATATTGGATAAGAAATCAAAGAATCAAGAACATGACATTGTAACACTGGCAGAATTTCTCGACGGAGTTAAAACTGTTATTGTTGACGAAGTACACATGGCCAAGGCAGAAGTGTTGAAAAATTTACTTACGCAAAACCTATGTAATGCACCCATACGTTGGGGACTAACAGGAACGGTTCCCAAAGAAGCACATGAATTCGAAGCTATCTTTGCAAGTCTTGGTCCAGTAATTCACAGCATACAAGCACACGAGTTACAAACCAAAGGTGTACTAAGTGACTGTCATGTCAACGTGGTGCAGTTGATGGATTTAAAAGAATTCAGCAGTTATCCAGAAGAATTAAAATATCTTGTTACAGATGAAGACAGGATGATATACCTAAGTAAACTAATTAAAACAATATCTCAATCAGGCAATACACTAGTGTTAGTTAATAGAATTGATTCAGGCAAATTTATTATCAATGAAATTCCAGAAGCAGTGTTTATCTCGGGCGAGGTCAAAACCAAAGATAGAAAAGAAGAATATGACGAAATTAAAACGAATGATAACAAGATTATTGTGGCGACTTTTGGTGTGGCCGCTGTTGGTATTAATATCCCTAGGATTTTTAATATGGTTCTTCTTGAGCCCGGAAAGAGCTTTGTCCGCGTTATACAATCAATTGGCCGAGGTATTCGAAAAGCAGAAGACAAAGACTTCGTACAAATCTGGGACATAACCAGTACCTGTAAGTATGCAAAAAGGCATCTTACTGAGCGTAAGAAATTTTACAAGGACGCCAAATATCCGTTTACTATTGAAAAAACGGATTGGCAACGATAAGGAATTATGCAAATATTAACATTAGAAAATAAAACATTTTTACTGGATAATCTTCCAGAGGAAGTAGACGAGGAGTGTAGATTTGCCGTGCTAGACAACAGTGATCCTAAAGAACCAGATTTTTTCTTTATGCCATTAATATTCTTAGAATCTTTTAATGCACCAGCAATGGTACTTAACATTGGCGGGAAACAAGTCACAATGCCTATAGATTGGCACATAGCGGTAGGTGATAGTTCAAGTGGTTGTGACATTGAAATTTTACCTTTGACCAGCTTGAATGATAGAGGATTTGAAGCATTAATTTTTAATCCACTCAGTAGTTTTAGAGTAGAATTTAAGAAAATTGAAATTGTAAATTTTTACAATGATGTCAAATGGTATTTCCCCAAGATGAAAAATAATCAATTACTTGCAACTCCGCTGAGTAACGATCACAAACCAGACTGTGCCTATTTTTGCAAAGAAATTAGCCGTCAAAGTGAAATTATAGATTTGAGTAAGATATTATAAAATGGGCAGTCTTAAACCTGGAGCAACTTACATTTATGAACGCAATGGCGATGAAGTATATGCTCGTGAGTTTGGGGAAACTGATCGTAAATTGATTGGATACAAATACGAAATGGAAGATAGACCCGATCCTCGTACCAGCGATGGCAGGCCGTTAATTGAGCAGATACGAGAAAGTAAGATGTGGGGCGAAATTCATAGAGAAGCGAAAACCAATATCACTTTACAAAAGGCCCTGGATCGTGCTATAATGATATACAAGTTGAGTAAGGATAAAATACAATGAAATATGCATTTTTTAATCCATTGATTATGGGTATTGACTCAATACCCGATGATATGTTTGAAAGAATTAAAAAGCTAGCCGAAAAACTTCACGAACGAACAGATCTTAACGATGCTGGCAATAATGGATTAAGTGTGCGCGGAGGACAACAAATACAAGTGCTACCTAACGATGCTAGCATCAATGTAGATTGGTTGACTGAATTCTTAGAAGAACAATTGACCCAGTACATACAACAGATCAAAACACAAAGCATGGTATCCGATATGGATTATGTATCAGTTAAAGTCACTAGTATATGGACTATCAAGCAAAACTCCGGCGAATATCAAGCCATGCACAACCATCCGGCAGGTCACTTGTCGGGTAATATGTACATAGAAACACCCATATTGGATGAAAACAGTACAAATATTGATGGCAATATTTTGTTTAAGTTTCCGGTAGAAAAAGATGTAACCAAGTTTATTTTACAAGACGGCTGGTGCTATAGACCAGAAGCCAAGAATATTCTGATGTTTCCAAGCTATGTTTCACATTTGGTGTATCCCTGGAAGGGAACTGGTAATAGAACTGTTATGGCATTCGATGCAGTATTAATTCCAAAGGCGTTAGATGGCACAGAAACTAGCAATTAAAGAAGTAATGGCGGCGGTAGATAGCGGCTATATTGGTCTTTGGGACGAGCTCGATGACGAGCAACGCAAATCGTTGAAAAGCGAATTCTTTATCATGAATCGTTACATCAGCAATGTAAAGACCAACAGTACAGAATTACAACAGCATTATCTGCTGACTGTTAACGAATACTTTAATAAACACTGGAATCTGTTACAAAAGCATCCTAAACTCATGTGGATGTTGTTAGCCATGTGCGGACACGAAAGTAAAAAGATACATTATCACGAATGGATTGGTTTTAAAAAGAAACCAGGAACTAGTTCGGATAAGAAGGTGAAATTTTTATTAGATTTGTATCCTGCAAAAAAACAAGTAGATTGCGAGTTGCTTGCAGAACTTATGAGCGATGCGGAGTTTAAAGAACTTGCAATGATGCGCGGCATGGATGACGTAGAGGTTAAAAAATTATTAAAATGACATTAGAGATAGCACAATACGTTTGTCAGTACTGTTCAAATACGTTTACTAAAGAAAAAACGTTGATGGTACATCTTTGCGAGCAAAAACGTAGAGCATTGGCTAAAACTGAAAAACATGTCATTATGGGGTATGATGCTTTTAATCGATTTTTTAAAATGAGTCAAAATTTAAAGGGTAATAAAACGTATGACGAGTTTGCAAAAAGTCCTTATTATAATGCATTTGTTAAATTTGGTAGTTTTGTTAGCAATGTTAATCCGTTGTATCCTGACAGATTTATCGACTATGTCATTACAAGTGGTATCAAATTAGATCACTGGTGCAGAGATGAATTGTATGAAAAATATGTTGCAAATTTAATTCGCACAGAAACTGTGGAAACAGCACTACAGCGTAGTATCGGACATATGATGACATGGGCAGATGCACATCAAAGTCAGTGGAATCATTATTTTTTATACGTTAGTTTAAACAGAGCAACCTTTGACATACGTGATGGTAAGATAAGCCCTTGGGTGATATTGAACAGTAAAAACGGAAAAGCAATGTTATCAAAATTTAGTGACGAACAGCTAGCCGCAGTTGGTACTACTATCGATCCACGATTTTGGATGAACAAATTTAAAAAATTACCTGCTGATGTAGAACTGGTTAGACAAGTAGTTAAGGAGTCTAACATATGAAAAGAAAATTATTAGATGGTACAGAAGCGGAAGAATACGACACGGCAATCACTCTTTCAATAACATCAAAGTGTCCAGACAAGTGGGTGTTGGTTGATAAAGAAACTGGAGAAGTGTATATTCCTTATACTACTCCAGGTAATTTACAATGGAAAAAAATTGCGGTGTGGGATGGAAAAGATGTCCAAGATTAAACAAACTTTAGTAATTATAGGAGATAGTTGGGGTGTTCCTAATTATGCTCCTATTAACTATATTAATAATACTATTGAAAAAATAAAAACACTATATTCTGACGATGTAGAAATAAATGTTACTCATTTAGGCGATCCATCAGATACACATTTAGAATTGTTATTAGAAAATGAAGGGTACAATGTAATTAATTTTGCAAAGAATGGTGGCACTAACTTAGAAACTATTAGAGAAGCTAAACAATATTTTTTAGTAAATCTTACTGAAGTTGATTGGCTAATTTGGTTTCACACAGAAAGTCTTAGAGATAGAAACGAGATACTAACATCCCCGCAAATAAAATTTAGCATACCTAAATTAACTAAAGATTTAGCAATTTTAGCATATCAAGAATTTACTGATTTGATATCAACGCTCAAATGTAAAACTATTGTTATTGGAGGCCAAGCTCCAATAGATGTAGACGACTTTGATAATATTGTTGGCCAAATAGAATTGTTGATAGAAGATTGGCATTCAGAAATACTTGGAATTAAATTACCTTTTTCTCACGGTGTTTGTAATTTAGATCTGTTTGACTCTGCAAATTGTACAGACTCCATAGAAGAAAAATCTAAAATGTTAGATAATATTGATACTATATTAAAACTAGATTGCGCTTCGTCTGAATTTCCAGATAATGCGCATCCCGGAAAACATGCCCATAAAAAGTTATTTGACAAATTAAACTATCTGTTAACAAGGAACAATAAAGATGCCTGATATTGATATAGACTTTTTAGATCGCACAGATGCGTTGGATATTTTAAAGCATATTCCAGCCGCCATTGGAGATAATGGAACTTTTAAAAAGCACAATACCGGTGTATATTGTACTAGTATTCCGTACAATCCACTTACTGGACTTAGCACAATAGATTATAAGCAAGCAGAAGAACGTGGATATTTTAAGATAGATTTTTTGAATGTTAGCATTTACAAAGGTGTAAGGGATGAGGCACACCTTAAACAACTTATGGAGATTGAACCACTATGGGATCTATTGGAACAGGACGACTTCACGAATCTGCTCTTTCACGTGAATGGGCACGGGCACGTATTGAGGAAAATGAAACCGAAAAATATAGAAGAGCTCGCGGCGTGTCTAGCAATCATACGCCCCGCCAAGAAACATTTGTTAGGCAAACCGTGGACAGAAGTAACGCAGTCAGTATGGACGAAACCAACGACTGAGGAATATTATTTCAAGAAAGCTCATGCTGTGGCCTATGCTATGGCTATTGTGGTGCAGATGAATTTGATATGTGAAGGTATCAGTTACGGGTATGCTTAACGTACCTTGCGGACCAACTGTACACTTTTACGTTTAACACGTTTCATAGTCAAGTTCATTAGATTAACAACAGGCCCTAACACAACACGGGCATCTTTGCTGTTGAATGTTTTAATGGCATAGTGAAACGGTTGTATTTGTTCTCTGCAAAATATATTGATAGGAAATTGGCGGTTTGATTCCCACCACCAAGTTTCTCCTATATCTAAAAATACAGCACGTTCTTCTAATGTTTTAATGGCATTAAGGTCGTAAAAGCTGGTTACATATTGATCTTGATTTATGATAATACCAATGTATTCCAATTCACCGTAGTTTAACACACTGATAAAGGGTAGTTTTTGTTCTATGTTATCTCTTAGTTTTGCCATAAATATAGTATAAAGGTCCTGCGCTAATGCAAAAAATCTCAACGTATTTATATCCAAATAGAATCGAACTATTGGCTGATTTGGCAGGTTTCACTGTGGAGTATACAACCGTGTATCAAAGAAACATAAAAATTTATGCTGGTATAGATAATACCCTAGAGTTTGACATTAAGAACGCTGACCAGAAGCGTATCAACTTGTCTACATTAACTAATATTGAATTAAACATTATGGATGTCAGCGGGCAAGCATTGCCAAATAGTCCATACACTGTGACTCCCATGTTGCCTCAGACCACATACAAAGGTCTAGCATCAGTTACTCTTCCACAAGATGATCTAGATCAATTGGATCATCAGTTTTTATCATTCAGCGTATCGGCCAGCCAAGCTGGCAAAGAAGTTATGCTGTATGGCGATACTAGATTTGGTGCAGTTGGCAAAATGGAACTTGTTGGTGATGCAATGCCCACTATCAAAGACGAACAAGTAGTAACTAGTTTTTATAAAAATTTGCAGTTCGGTACTGATATGATTGAATATTTCCATAGCAGTGCAATACCTTTGAGATTTTACGAAGCAGTTCCTAGTACAGTATCAGATGTGGAATTTAGATTCAGTCAATTGATTGGAACTGTAAAAGTTGAAGTTACCAAGGATGCCAGTATCAGTTCAGAAACTTTTACACTTCGTGGCACTGTGTTGGATACATTTACTGTCAATTCTACAACTGCTTACATGCTCAAACAATATCAAAACATGGAAGATTATACCTACATGCGTATAACTTTCAATCGAACAGATGCACAGGCAACAACTGGCACAATTACCAAAGTAACTGTATCATAAAGGTTGACCTGCTGTAATTAGTCTGTTATACTCACTTATATGAGTATAATCACGGACACAATCAACAGCTATCTTCCTGCAAAACGGAAGCAAACTCCTAGTGGTTGGATAAGTTTCAATGCAGTATGTTGTGATGATAAACGTCAACGGGGTGGGCTCATATTCAATGCAGGCGATGCTGTAAGTTATCACTGTTTCAATTGCGGATTCAAAGCCAGCTGGCAACCCGGTAGACTCGTAAGCCAAAAGATGAACAAGTTCATGCGAGATTTGGGCATGGGCGATGACACCATCGGACAATTGAGATTAGAAGCATTGAAGTTAAATGAAGACTCCAATGCTGAAGTACGTAGCATAGTTCCAACATTTGATACAAGAGCACTGCCTATAGATTCTCTTAGTATGATTGAATGGGCAGAACAAATTGCACAATCAGATTTTTCGTTGCCCGAAAACTTTAAAAAATGTATAGACTATCTAGCGGATCGAAATATAGATCCAACAAGTTATCCGTTTTATTGGACTCCTAAGACTGGATTTAGTAATAGAATTATTATTCCGTTTGTTTATAAAAATGAAATAGTAGGGTGGACTGCCCGTACTGTGGGAGATGCTAAACCCAAGTATCTGAGCGAACAACAACCAGGTTATGTGTTTAATTTAGATGCACAAAATAACAACAGGCAATTCGTAATTGTTTGCGAAGGGCCGTTTGATGCGATAAGTATTAACGGGTGTGCCTTGCTTGGTGCTGAAATTAAAGATAGCCAAAATTGGTTACTCAAGCAATTGAATAAAGAAGTTGTGCTAGTTCCGGATAGAGACAAATCTGGGTTACTAACATTGGAACAAGCATTAGATTACGGCTGGAGTGTCAGCATGCCAGATTGGCCAGATGATGTTAAAGATGTAAACGATGCAATCATAAAGTTAGGAAGATTGGCTACACTATATAAAATAACACAAGCAAAAGAAGCCAACCCTCTCAAAATACAGTTGAAAGCTAAAAAATGGTTTAAGGAAACTTATGAAAAAACTAATTGAAATTCTTTTATGGCCGCTACACAAATGGCAAGCGCATAGAGCATTTAAAAAACGATTGGAAGAATTACGGAAACGTGATCCTTTTATCTATAAATGATTAGCTGGGGAATAAGTGCTAATAGTCACGATGCGGCACTTGCAGTATTCAGTGACGAAAAATTAGTATTTGCCAGTCATAGCGAACGTTATAGCGGTTGTAAAAATGATAGAGACTTATGTAAAGAGCTGGTAGCTGACGCCAAGCGATTTGGATATCCTGAACGTGTTTACTGGTATGAAAAGCCTTTTAAGAAAACCCTAAGACAACTAATAGCGGGTCAGGGCTGGAAGCGTCGTGATAACGACATAGAAATTTATATGGCAAGGTACGAAATTAGTGCCCCTATAGTTTATACAAATCATCATCATAGTCATGCGGCCGCAGGGTATTACACCAGTGGATTTGATGATGCATGTGTATTAGTTATAGATGCTATTGGCGAATTTGAAACAATGACTATTTGGCAAGGCACTGGCAACAAACTTAAGAAACTTGCTAGCCAAAGTTATCCACACAGTATAGGTCTTTTTTATTCTGCTATGACGCAACGCTGTCACTTAAAACCCAACGAGGAAGAATATATCCTTATGGGTATGGCGGCATACGGTAATCCCAATAGACTTACACACGATATATTGTCAGACTTGGTAGAATTACCCAATGACGATTATGGTCATGCATTTAGATTAAAACAAAACTTACATAAAGGTTGCCCGCGATGGAGACCTGATTTAATTATTAAAGATTATTTTGATATTGCGGCCGCTACCCAACAAGTATATGAAATGACGTTTGATAGAATATTACAGCAGGGATTAAAACTTACTGGCAGTAAGAATCTAGTATTGATGGGTGGGTGTGCTTTGAATTGTAGTGCTAACCCGCTTACTGGCAAGTACTTTGCTAATACATGGATTATGCCTAATCCAGGCGATGCCGGCAGTGCCATCGGAGCAGTTCTGGCGCATAACCCAGAGTGGCGTATTAGTCCCAAAGACTTTACACCCTTTTTAGGTTATGACATGGGTTATCGATCCACTAACACAGAAATTGTAGAATATATTACACAACATCAAATTTGCGGACTAGCGCGGGGCAAGGCAGAGTTTGGCCCTAGGGCTCTTGGCAATAGAAGTCTACTTGCCGATCCTCGTGGTAATGACATTAAGGACAGGGTAAATGCAATCAAACAGCGACAAGAATTTAGACCTTTTGGCCCAGCAATACTTGAAGAGCATGTGGATCAGTACTTTGATATGCCTACTGGTTGGAGTAGCAGTAGGTATATGCAAGTGGTTGCTCGGTGTAGACATTCCGACCACTATCCTGCCATTGTGCATCGGGATGGGACTAGCCGTGTACAAACTGTACCAAACGATGGAAGCCCGTTTAGAAAGCTGTTAGAACTTTGGTATGCAGAAACTGGATGCCCTATGTTACTGAACACCAGTCTAAATATCAAAGGCAAGCCCATGGTGAATAATCATGCAGATGCAAAAAACTTTGAGCGCCAATACGGTGTTAAGGTGTTTAACTAGAGTGTATAATAAAGTATGAGTGAAAAACAAGAAAATAAAGCAAGACAAAACGTTGATTACGGTTATGATATTCAGCGTGTGTATTTGGAAATGATGTTGGCAGATGCTGGTACGTTTGTAAGATGTCAGAGTATTTTTGACAGCAAGTTATTTGACAGACGTTTGCAAGAAGCCGCAGAGTTCTTAACTGCTTATGTGAGCGATAACAATGTATTGCCCACACCGGATATTATTAATGCGGCAACTGGTAGTACACTAAAGGCCGCAACTGATTTACGTGAAGAACACTTTGAATGGCTAATGAATGACTTTGAAACATTTATTAGACACAAAGGTCTCGAGCGAGCTATCTTAGAAAGTGCGGATTTGCTGGAAAAAGGTGAGTACGGTCCAGTAGAAGAAAAGATTAAACAAGCAGTACAAGTTGGTTTACAACGAGACATGGGCACAGATTATTTTAAAGATCCCCGTGCTAGACTAATGGCTATCAAGGATAAAAATGGACAAATTTCTACAGGTTGGAAAAACGTTGATGACAAGTTGTTTGGAGGCTTTAACCGCGGCGAGCTCAACATTTGGGCGGGCGGTAGCGGTGCTGGTAAATCCTTATTTTTGGCTAATCTTGGTGTCAATTATGCTCTTGCTGGACTTAACGTAATCTACTTAACACTTGAGTTAAGTGAAGAACTGGTCAGTATGCGTGTGGATGCTATGGTGACTGGTATACCCACAAGAGAGATTTTCAAGAACATTGATGATGTTGAAATGAAAGTCAAAATGATTGGTAAGAAATCCGGACAGTTACAAGTCAAGTACATGCCTAGTGGTAAGACGGCCAATGACATTCGTGCTTATTTGAAAGAGTACGAGATTAAAATGGGCCGTAAAGTTGACGTACTATTAGTTGACTACATGGACTTGTTGATGCCACTAAGTAAGAAAATTAGTGCTGAAAACTTGTTTGTGAAAGACAAATATGTGTCGGAAGAACTGCGAAATCTTGCAGTGGAAAAGAACTGTGTGTTTGTAACAGCCGCACAGTTGAATCGTGGTGCTGTTGAAGAAGTTGAGTTTGACCACAGTCATATCTCGGGTGGACTAAGTAAAATCCAAACTGCGGACAACGTGTTTGGTATCTTTACCAGCAGGGCCATGCGTGAGCGTGGACGTTATCAAATCCAACTAATGAAAACACGTAGTAGTTCGGGCGTTGGTATGAAAATTGATTTGGACTTTAACGTGGATACTTTGCGTATTACAGACTGTTTAGAAGATGATACTCAGGTAGCTATGCGTAGCACTGGCAGTAGTTTTATTGACAGTTTAAAGCAAAAAACCACTGTTACAAGTGCAGAAATATCCTCTGATCCTGGGCAGGGCAAGCCAGTTGCCAAAGTAACTGCACAAGTTGAAAGTTCAAAATTACGGGAACTTTTAAATAAAATACCCGGTGATTCGGATGACTATTAACTAAATACACTGTAAACCAGTGTCGTATTTTTGAATAAATACATAAAGAGAGAAATTAACTATGTCACAAAGAGATATATTCCGCAAGTATTTAGACATCTTGAATGAAGATGGAGAAACCAAAAAGCCAGAGGCTCCAACTGCTGGGCCAGTGGATGACGAATCCTTGAGCAGATTAACTATAGATCCGGATGCTTTCAAAGCCCTTAAAACTGCAATTGAAGAATTCCAGGAATCGTTACATTTGCCAGTAACCGGTGAGTTTACTCCAGAAACCATGGCCGCATATATTTCTAGCGGACGTCAAAAGAATTTGGATCGTGTTGCATCAGGAAAACAGCAAGGTGCAGACGCCGCTAGTACAGATCTTGCAGAAGGCCTGGGAGACAGTCATGTTGCTGACAGATGCCATGGATTAGAATGCAAAGCCGCATTGCATCACGGTTTTGGCGATGGCCTATTGAATCACGAACATATGACAAGTCATAGTGTTGGAACTCCGCATCACAGTCATTATTCACACGGACATCTAGAAGGTCTCAAAGAAGCTGGAACTGCTTGGCACGGCTCATAATTACAATTATATAATAAAAAGCCACTGTTTAGTGGCTTTTTTTTTGGCTGTACCTTAAATTAACTATAGATAAATATAGTACTAGACAATAGGAATTCATATGGCTTCATTGATTAAGTTACGCAGAGATACCGCGGCTAATTGGACTAGCGTTAATCCCACGCTGGCTTCGGGCGAACCCGGATTAGAAACAGATACTTTAAAAATAAAATACGGAAATGGAAGCACTGCATGGAACAGTTTGTCCTATTCCGGCGGTGTGAGCACATACGCATTGCCAACTGCAAGTACTGGAATTTTGGGTGGTGTCAAAGTGGATGGATCATCTATAACTATCAATGCAGGCGTGATCAGTGCTACTGGAGGTGGCGGTGGCGGAAGCGGATCAGTCAACACTGGGGTTGCAAATTCTTTAGCATTTTATCCAGGTAATACCAATGCAGTTGATGATGCGGCAGGACTATCATGGGACAGTACCAACAACGTGTTTACTGTGTCTGCAACAACGATATTACAACAAAGTACCGAAGTTCTTAATACTAAATTAGGAGCCACAGGCATTGTTACTCATGATTTTTCAACCGGCGCAATATGGTATCATGCTGGTGTGGTAGCAGGATTTACTGCAAACTTTACAAATATACCAACAACAAACAATCGAGCAACGGTCGTGACTATCATTATTACACAGGGCGCAACAGCATTTTTACCAAGCGCAATACAAATCAATGGATCTGCTCAAGTAATCAGTTGGTTAGGTGGCAGTGCTCCTAGCGGTAATTCAACAAAAACCGATTTCGTATCATTTACAATTTTACGTTTTAACAGTACATGGATTGTTACTGGTAGTTTGAGTACATACGGATAACTTATGCCACGTATTGCATCTATATCTGGTAGAAGTTTAGCAAACACCGCTACAAAAAGATCGATCATTTCTTATCTGTTTACCGGGCCAAATATATCCGGTGTAGCAACTGCTACACAATTGGGCGGTGGCACCAGGGTTCAGAATGTAAGCACATGGTCGTTTAATAGTGGTAATGTGGCATTAATTGCCACAGGCCTACCTTATCATAGTTATGGAAATTCGATAGCCGTAAATACAGGAGCCGCGCAAAATTTTAATTTATCGTGGCCATATCGTGGCGGAACAAATACAGAAGGGTCCACCACAGCAACAGGCGCTGGCCTAATTGGTGTATGGCTCAACGGTGTTGCAATGTTTAATCCCAGCGCACAAGGAGGCGGACCAAGCGGCCCTAACTTGTTAGCGCCAACGTGGCAATACAATGCAGCCAGTTCAGCAGGTAAAAATTTAGGATACACCTTTGGTGAAGATTTAGCAGGAGGTCACGCGGCGCCGCCGAATCAGTATCACTATCACGATGGATCGTTCTTTAGTGCGTGGCTAACTGGTATAGGACACAGTTCGGGAGTACAGGGCGCTACTGGTCTAGCTGAAACCAGTGTTATCAAATATCTTTCAAGCGGCCTAATTCATGCTGACGGACATAGTAAAATATTAGGTATTAGCGCAGACGGATACCCTGTGTACGGACCATATGGTTATGGTGTGGCAACAAACAATACCAGTGGTGTAAAACGAATGGGGTCTGGTTATACTTTAAATTCTGCGGTCAGCCGTGAAGGAACCACAGCTAGCAATACAACATTATATCCCCTGGGTATTTTTATTGAAGATTATAGTTACACAGCTAGCGGAGATTTGGATCAGCATAACGGACGTTATTGCGTTACTCCCGATTATCCTAACGGAACTTATGCGTATTTTATCACATTAAATTCATTGTTGGAACCAGTGTTTCCTTACATTATAGGCAACACCTACTATGGTACTCCTGCTAATTTAGCTTAAATACTAAAAGGACAAAGAATGTTACCAATAAGAGCACTGAGATTACAAAGACAAGCCGCCATAACTTTAAATCGAAATTCGTTTGAAGAGGGCGAGATAGTCTACGATGCCACTAATGGTACTTTACGTTTGATGGACGGTGATAATCTTGGCGGAATGCAGATTCTTAGAAGTGACTTGGCCAATATCAAAACCACGGCATTAAACAAAAGTATTAATTTTGGAACAGGTGTTGTAACTGCTAGTCAATTCATTGGTGCTGGTATTGGTGCTGTTTTAGGGGATACACCGCCTGTAGCACCAACAGCACAAATTGGCACATTGTGGTTCAACACTAGCTCAGGTAAACTTTATATCTATTACAACGATGGTAATAGCACACAATGGATTCAGCCCATGACTCCTAGCTTCAGTACTGGGGTTGGGGGAAGTGGAAGCGGCACAGTAAACACTGGCTTGGCAGGCAAACTTGCCTACTATGCTGGCAATGGAACCACAGTGGATGATCTAGCAGAAGTGTACTGGCATTCACATGATGGTATGAGCATGTTGCATATCAACGGTCAACTGGAAGTTTCAGCACAAAAAAATTATGTGAGATTTCATTGGGATACCTTAGCAGATCTTAACACCGAAGCACCTGCGGCCACGTGGCACGGCATGGTGGCGCACGTACATGCTACAGGAAGATTATATGTAGCACATTCTGCTAACTGGTTACCATTGGCTCTATTATCAGATGTTGCAGTCACTGGTATTCAAGCTGGCACCAATGTAACTGTATCAAGCACAAATGGCGTGTATACCATAAATGCCGCAAGTGGTGGTAGTGGTGGTGGCATCACTTTAGATGAAGCTCAAGACGGAACTGCTTCGCTGTTTGCAAACGGTACCCAAACCGGTATCACTTTTGTTTATAATGACGCAGGCAACGCCCTCTCAGCTACAGTTGGCACAGTTGCTTTAGGTGCCGGAACTTCAGGTAACTATGTGGCCAGTGTACAAACTGGATCGGGTATCACAGGCGGATCAGCTGGATCAGCCGGTACCGCTATATCATTGGCCATTGACACCGCAGTGGTCAGCACTTTGACTGGCACCCAGACGCTGACCAACAAAACCATAAGTGGCACATCAAACACTATTACCAATATTGGCAATGGTGCATTGACCAACAGCAGTATCACAATAAATGGTACTAGTGTGAGCCTGGGTGGCACTGTTTCAATTTCCACTGCGTCCAATTTAGATAGTTTAACTGATGTAACTATCACTACACCCAGCACTGGACAAGTATTGAAATACAACGGTTCAGCTTGGATCAATGATGCAGATGCCACAGCCGGAGGCGCAGGCGCTGGTACAGTTACTAGTGTAAGTGTTACTTCTGCAAATGGATTTACTGGCACTGTGGCCACTGCCAGTTCAACTCCAGCAATCACTATAACAACAAGTATTACCGGACTACTAAAAGGCAATGCCACTGCCATATCAGCCGCAACTGCCGGAACTGATTATCAAGCACCTATTGGCACTATCAGTGGTATTGTGAAAGGCAATGGAGCAAATGCTCTTACAGCCGCAACAGCTGGAACTGACTATCAAGCACCTATCACATTGACCACTACTGGGTCAAGTGGTGCGGCCACATTCAGTAGTGGTACTTTGAATATACCGCAGTACTCGGGAGGTGGTGCAACAGCATTTAGCGGACTATCAGATGTCGCAGGTTTAACTGTAGACAAAATCTATTTGCCAGCAATAACCAGATTGGATGTCACTGCCAGTGGCATCAGTGCATACTTGTTTGACCAATACAGTGGTAATAATCCAACTATATATGCTATCAGCGGAACTACCATAGCATTTAATTTAGCGGGTGCTGGCGGCCATCCATTCTTGATACGTTTTTCAGGCTCGAACTACAGCACTGGTCTAGTGCATGTTACCACTAGTGGCACAGTGACCACAGGTGCTTCAGCTCAAGCACAACAATCAGGTACTTTGTATTGGAAAATTCCAGCTGGTACCAGCGGTACATATGGCTACCTCTGTCAAAGTCACGGTGGCATGATTGGCACAATTACCATCAAAGATATATCAGCAATCTAATGATTAAATATACAAAACAGGACACACCATGGCAATAAATTTCCCCAATAGTCCCGCAATAAATGACACTGTGATAGTAGGCACAGACATGTGGTTTTGGAATGGCGTAGCATGGGAAGTAAAACCACCAAGCCTCGAAAGTACAGCTTCAATATTTACTAACCCAACCTTTACAGGCATTGCTACTGGTACATTCAGCGGAAATTTAACTGGTAACACTACTGGAACTCATACTGGAGCCGTAGTAGGCAACGTGACTGGTAACACTACTGGAACTCATACTGGAGCTGTAGTAGGTAATGTGACTGGTAACACTACTGGAACTCATACTGGTGCTGTAGTAGGTAATGTGACTGGTAATGTCACAGCAAATACTGTAGCAAGTACATCCGTAACAACCAGTACTGTAACAACAACCAATGATGTCACAGTGGGCGGCAATGCTGTGATAAGTACTAAACCAACGCTAGCAACACACGCAACAAATAAAAAATATGTAGATGTAAAAGCCATTGCACTTGCAATTGCAATGAGCTAAACAAGGAAAATTATAAATGTCAAAGAAACAAATATCTAATTATAAGTTTGTACCAGGAGCAATTCCTCCAGCTTACAATCAGTATCCACAAACAGTAGCACTATTAACTGCTAACAGAGCTTTCCTTGTTGCTGAAACCAACGCATATATTCTTGCGCAAATAATTGCCAACGTGGCTAACAACGGCAGTCCATATTACAACTACACATACGATGCTACCAAATCTAACAAACAAAAACTTGATATTGGTTACAATATAGATGCCATAGTTTATGATTTAACTTACGGCGGAAACAGCTTAGTTTATCAGACAGGCGCCAATTATTATATTGCTGGTGTTACACAAGTTCTTACTCCTGCAATCGAGGTTGATGTTAAAACTTGGTTACGCGGCCGCATTACTAATTTTATTTTAACTAACACAACATATACCAGATTAAATTCAACAGTAACACAATCAACTACTGATAATCCGGGCGAAGCATTGGGTATTACTCGAAGTTCAACCCTAATGAATTACATTATCAATTCAATTAATGTTGGATTAAGTTCATTGCCCGCTGTTGTTAGTCCAAATAATCAAGGAGGTATGTTGCTAACTCAAGCAGTGGCACTTATTGATGCAAACAAACGCTTTGTACAAGAAGAGGTTATTGCTTATATTGCCTACAATGTTGCTAATAATATTGCACCGTTCGCTTATTACACCTATAATGCAGAAAAATGTCGCAGAGACGTCAGCTATGTGTTAGAAGGTTATATCAGCGACCTTAAACACAGTGGTAACAGACAAACATATTTCAATGCAAGTAAATATTTTGACAACGGCTATCCTCAAGTTGACGGCGACCGAGGCCCTGAAATTTCAGCACACACTTTTATTAGAGATCTAATCTCTAATTATATTTTAACTAACATAGCGGCCACCGCTCGAAACACAACAGTGTTCCAAGTTGTTAATCAATCATATACGCCAGAATTAGGAGCCAGCGCACATTTTGTAGCGTTAACCAATATTGTTATCAACGTTATTACATCCGGCTTGAGCAATTTACCTACATTAATTTCAAATCAAGGATATGTTAAAATTCCTGGGTTTTATAAAATTAAAGATTTCTTATTGATCACTAATGCCAGTCGCAATGTTATTTTATACAACTTTGCAGACACTGACAGTGCAGGCCAAGTAACATACAGCAGTAACTTTGATAGTGATTTTGCTGGTGCATTATTTGGCAACGAACAAATTACAACACTGACATTCAATGTAGATACTACTGGAATGATGGTGACTGACAATATTCAAATATTTGTCGAAGGCAAAGAACAAACAGTCCGTTTAAACAGCATTGGCACAGATGCTATGGAACGTGCCAAAGTTGGTATTCCACAAAGCATGTTGGACGCTGACTTTGAGTACGGATTACAACCAACCAAATGGCAGACCATCTCCATGATGCGCAATTATCCAAGCGTGTACGAAATACCAGGCAGTGACAAAGCTGTTGTGAGTGTGTTTACAGATGCATCCAACGGCACAGCTGGTGTTGGAGCAAGTTTACTTACAGTTACCACTTTGGCCGCTCACGCCTTTGCGGTCGGTGATGTGTTCACAATCAAAGCATTGGCCAGCAGTGTTAGTGGATTTAGCCGTGCTGAGGGAACATTTATTGTTGCTACTGTTACATCCAGTAACGTATTCTCATATTATGCAAAAAGCAAAGTTGGCACAGTTAACCCAACATTGTTAAGTTCTAGCTATACCCAGCTACGCAGTGCAGGATTTTATACAGGTTCAACAGTTGGTAACCCGTCATTCAACGTGTATTCAAATGGACAATCTGGAACATTTACCACATCATTGGCCAGTCCATCGGGCAGTAACTTTTTTGGATTTACCGGCACTGCTCCAGTACTAGGAGCACCTATAACCGGAACCAGCATCAGTACTGGCACACAAATCACAGCAATCACAGGCACTGGCGGAGTTGTTGCCACTACCAAATTAACAACAACTGCCCAAGCTGGTGATACTCAGTTGATAGTTGCTAGTACTAGTGGAATACTTCCAGGCCTGGTATTCAATCGGGGGGACGGATCTGCTGTACAAGTCACAACTGTAGTTACTAATACCGTTGGACTAAGTGGGCCACTAACTAGCGGAATTTTAGGAACAAACCAAACATACAACGGATTATCACAAAGTGTCACTTCAGGCACTGGCACAGGCGCAATCTTTAATGTATCCAGAATAGGTCTTGCTTATTCAGCAGTGATCGGTGCTTCAGCCGGCAACGGGTATATTGCCACAAATACTATTACTATTTTGGGAACAAGTGTTGGAGGGGTTACCACTGGCAATGACATAACCATTACAGTAACAACTGCCAGCAATATCAATTCCGTAGACACATTTGATACAGCTACACTGGTGGGCGGCACTGGATATACGGGAACAGAAATTGGATTAGCCACAACAGCAAGTGCAAGCGGTACTGGACTAACTGTTGATATTCTTGGATGCGACACCGCAAATGGTGGCATTGTAACAAGTATTGCTGTAAATGAGGCGGGGCAAGGATACGTTGCCAATGAAATTATTACTATAGGAGGCGGCGCTACGAGTGCTGTGATTCGTGTATTAACTGTCCAAGCAGGCGGCGCCATCACAGCATTTACTATAGCAGGTAGTCCAGTAATAGCACCTAACAAAGATTTTATCAGTGCTGTTTCAATCAATGATGTAACCACAGGCGTCATTACAAGTGCTACGTCTATCAACTATACCAGTATTGCGACCATTGAAATTCAGTTTACTAGCCCTCATGGATTTATTCCTGGAGATAGCATAACTGTTACAATTAGTAGCACCGGTTCAAATGCTCAATTAGCATCTGGACCGTATTTTGTAGAGCAAGCTCCAACTAGCAGTACTATTAGATACACTGCTAGATCTCCGGGCATAATCAGCAACACCTTGTTTGGTTCTGTTTATAGTCGTCCTGACAGTTATTATGTGCATAGACCATTGGACGGCGGCGTACAACTAGGAACTGGCGGCCCAGCTCACGGTGCAGTGGCAATTCGTATGAGTAAGAAATATATTCGTTACCAATCAGGTAAAGGTGTATCCTACAACACTGGTGCATTGTTTGCTCCTAGCTATGATATTCAAAGTTTAACATCCACAGGTACCACAGTGGGATCTGTTATTACATTAACTAGCGATGATGTGGATCACGGATGCCAAGTTGGTGCGGCAATTCAAATTAGTGGAGTTACAACCACCGGCTATAACGGAGTTTATACTGTAACTAACATTGTAAATGAGCGTGTGTTAAAAGTAGTTGCAATTACATCTTTAGGAGCCACTACTGCTGTTATTGGTAGTCCTTGCGTAATGAGTGTGCGCAACTGGCATGGTGCAACTGTGCGTTCAGGCACATTTGACGACCAGAACGGTATGTTTTATCAATATGACGGCATGCGAATGGCGTTGGTCAAACGTTCCAGTACTTTCCAACTTGCAGGCATTATTAACATTCCGGCTAACGGCAACACCGTCACAGGAACAAACACTAGATTTACACAACAATTGATATCCGGCGATCGCATTGTTATTCGCGGAATGAGCCATGTGGTTACAAACGTTATCAGCGATACCAACATATCTGTGAGTCCTGACTATAGAGGAGTAACCGATGTAGTTGGTGCCAAAGCATGTAAAACTGTTGACTTGATAGTTCCACAAGAAAGCTGGAACTTGGATCCATTAAATGGTTCAGGCCCAAGCGGCTACAGTTTAGATGTGACAAAAATGCAAATGATTGGTATGCAATGGACATGGTATGGTGCTGGTTTTATTGACTTCATGCTACGTGGTCCAACAGGCGATTATGTATTTGCACATCGTTTCCGTAACAGCAACGTGAACACTGAAGCATATATGCGTACTGGTAACCAACCAGTTCGTTATGAAGTTATCAATGAAGGTGCAAGAAGTTCACTGGCCAGTGCCATTAACAGTAGTGTCACAACTATTCCATTGGATAATGCATTTTTCTTTCCAACTGCTGGCACTGTGATGATTGAAAACGAAATGATTCGTTATACCAACAATGACGGTGTAAATTTATTAAACTGTGTAAGAAGCGCACCATTGACACAATTTGTAGCAGGATCTAACAGAACATTTACCGCAGGTCCAGCGGCCAGTCATGCAAAAGGCCAGGGTGTGGTATTGATCAGTAATACAATTACTCCTATCATCAGTCACTGGGGTTCAGCATTTATGATTGACGGACAGTTTGACAATGATCGCGGATACATTTTTAACTACGCATCCACTGGTGTAACAGCCAGCGTTGATCCGGCCACTTCCTTCTTGATCCGTCTGGCACCCAGCGTAAGTAACGCTATTGTAGGCGACTTGGGTGAAAGAGAATTATTAAATCGTGCGCAATTGTTACTATCTGGTATTACCATTGCAAGTGATTCAGTATCAGGCGGCGGTGCAATTGTTGTACAGGGCATTTTAAATCCCATCAACTACCCAACTGATCCTACTAAAATTACCTGGACCACATTGTCGTCCAGTGCGGCAGGTGGACAGCCAAGTTTTGCGCAGATTGCCTCAGGTGGATCTGTAACATGGAGTGGCAACACCAGTACCAGTAGTGCTGTGGTTCAGGGTGCATTTACAACACCAATCACTGCAAGAAGTTTTGCACCAGTTACCAATACATTAACAGCTAGAAGTTTCAGTGCTGTGACACAAACTGGAGCCGCACAGAGTTTTGGATATTCAACTGCTGGCATCACAGCATTGGGATTTACAAGCGGCAACCCATATACTCCAATTGCTCAAACACTAACAGCAAGAGGATTCAACGTTGGCCAACCGTACGGCAATAACAATTATATCAATGCGACCAATACTGGCCGTAATGATATTTTGATCACCAACGCACAATACGATGCATTGACTACCACTATCCAACCAGGCGACAGTTTGACAGGTGGATTCTTTAATGCGGCCACAACCATTGTAAGCATTACTAGAGCATTCAGCGGCGGCATCTATACACGTATTGTGTTGAGTAACAATCCTGTTGTGACCAGTACAGGTGGAAATGGCAACAACGTAACTGCCACAACAAGTACCAATACCAGATATCAAAATGCCACCAATACTGTGCGTACCGACATTTTAATTACCAATACAGAATTTAGTGCAATAAGTCCATTACCAGCACTAGGTGACAGTGTCACAGGTGCCAACGTTTCTGGAGGCAGAACAATCAGCAGTATTACGCCTAGTTTTAATGGTGGTATATACACTCGTATTGTATTGAACTCAGCACCCAGCACAACAAGCACAGCTGGTTCAGGCAACAACGTGACATTATCAATTGTGAGTCCTTATAATCTCACATACAACAGTGCTATCAGTTTAAGCCGTAATGATTTCTTGATTACCACTACAGCTTTTGATGGGTTCACAGCGGCCACACCACTGGCCATTGGTGATACTGTGAGTGCGTCCACTTACTTGACTGGCGCACAAACTATCAACGCTATCACACGGAATTATGTTACTATTGATGGAACAGATTACACACGTATCGGCATAAGTGCAGTAGGTACAGCCACAAGTCCTGCGGCGGCCACTAACGGCGCACAAAATATCACGGTGACATTTACAAGTAGTCTAGCGGCCAATTATAACACAGCTTTACACGTGGCTCGTAGTGATTTCTTAATAACTCAAACAGAATATGCGGCCACAACAGCGGCCGTTACTGACGTGTTGGCAGTGGCCACTTATATTACCGGCAGTCAAACAATTTCAAACATCACTGCCAACTACACAACAGTTGCAGGTGTAAGTTATGCCCGTGTTATCATGAGTGGACTGGCCAATGCTACCAGCCCAGCGGGCTCAGGTAATAACATAGCAATTGTTGCCACCAGTGCGACCAGTTCAACCTATGCCAGAGCATTGAGCGCGACCCGTAGTGACTTCTTAGTGACAGATACCGACTGGTTATTCAGCGGTATTGCTGTGGGTGATTTATTGAGTGTTAATACATTTATTACTGGTGGACAAACTATCAATGGTGTAACTCCTAGTTATATCAGCATTGGCGGAACCAGCCATACTAGAATTGTTATGAGTGCCAACGCCAACGCCAACAGTACCAGCGGTAGTGGTAATGACATTGCGGTCACTGCTACAGCTTCAGGCAGTGCGGCCACTTATGTAAGCAAGAACTTTTTGTTCTTTACCAGTGCAAGTTGGTTGGCCAGCGGTGCAACTATTGGTACCAAACTAAACTCAACGTTTACCGCGTTCCCAGCAGGTTCAGCTGTGACACAAGTGGCCACACGCACATTTAACGGTACTGCCAGTGCGGTATCTGCCGCAGCCAGCAGTGGTAGCGGCACTACACAAACTTACACACTAACAGGCACCACAGTGTATCCAGTGGGTTCAAGCGTAACTGTGAGTGGTGTTGTTGGCGGTGCTTACAATGGAACATTTGTGGTAACATCAAGTGTGGCCGGTACACTGATTGTAACTGGCACTGGCACTGGCACTGCTACTGCGTTTACTGTTGCCAGTGTGATTGGAGCCACTTCTTTTCGTATCACATTCACACAGGCCGCCAATGCCACTATCAGTGCAGGCAGTAACGCAGACTTTAAATTTGGTGCGCAGTTTGCCTTGCCAGGTGAACAGGTATTCTCCTTTATTGCTAATCCGGGAGAAACCAGTACATTGAGCTTGGACACATTGAAAGAACTTACTAGTACAAGTATCGGTGGACGTGGTACATTCCCTAATGGTCCTGACGTACTAGCCATCAACGTGTACAAGGTAGCAGGTACTAACACCAACTGTAACGTTATTCTACGTTGGGGTGAAGCACAAGCATAATAACTATTGTATGAGATTAAGAGAATTTATTATTGAAGGTGGGCAAGTGGGGCAAGCTGAACCCGGGCCAACCGATGCCCGCAAATGGACGCCAAATAAGCCTGCACCTGCTGGGTGGTTGCAAGCGTGGAGAGGTGATGTGCGTACTGGCGCAGTAGAAACTCTGCCTCTTTCTTTTAATCCAAATGGACAACTAACCAAACTGTTGAGTGCGTACAAATGGGCGAGAGATCGAAAACTACTACCTGCAATATCGCCTGAAACTTGGGCACAGTTGGCGCTGGTTGAAGGCAGAGAAGATTTTGGCTACAACGGCCTAGTGCTTGACAATCGTCCTCAACAACGAAAGTTCATGGATCAAGTGATGCAGGCCGGAATGACCGACTACCTAAATCTATATTGGATTGTGTTTTTGCATGAGAAACTTGCAACGGCTCAGCGATTAAAAATACCATTTTATCGAGTATGGAATGGCTCATCCATATATCAAACACGGTTTAATGCACAAGCAACGGCCTTACAAGATCCCAAAAATAAACCATTCTTAGATTGGTTCAAACAACAGTTGGCATAAAACGCACTCGTGAAAAAGCCCAGGTGTTACTGGGCTTTTTTATTGCTTAACGGTTCATTACGTACATTGTGATTTCAAAACCAAAGCGCATGTCTGTTGCTGATGGTGTAGTCCACATATGAATTCTCCTTTATAAAATACATACTGCATTAGTATGTATCACTATAATAACACAGAACTAGAGCAAAACCTATAGTGAATATCATTAATTTACTCTAGTGATGTTAGCTAGAAACCACACACAGCACTGCCTGGGCCAGTGACCCAACAAGACAACTGACCGCGACTCGCCATACCGAAATTATGTGCGCCCACGGTAAAATCAGGGTATCGCGTTGATATACCACGGCCTCCTGTAATTACCAGTCTACGACCCTTGTACATGACCACCCGGTCCTTGCCAGTATTGGGCACAAGTTCTAATTTTGGAATTTGGCCTGGTTGCCAACCTTCTGGCAATGTACTGGCCGCAATATCTGCTTGGTAGTTGGGCACAGTTTTCTTACGCTCAGTACGTGTCATTTGAGTGATTCCCGGGGCCATTTTCAATCCCATGAATGCGTTTTTCCACACAGCTTCTCCACCATTTAACCATGCGGCTTCTGGTCCTAAAAAGCTGACATCAACTGTGGCGTAACTCTTTACACCTTCTGCTGTGGTAAATGCAATCTGTTGAACACTGCCAGCACCACGTACCTTTTGTCCTTGACTGTTCACAAGTGAGAATACTTCTCCCAGTCCATTGCCCAAGCTGTTGGTTATTTTGCCGAGATCTTTCATTTCGGTCATGTTGTAACCTACGCTTTTAAAGGCACCAGCCCAGTCACCCATGATCTGTGCCAAAGTACTGATGTCAAAGAACATGCGATCTTTGCCACCCTCGGGTCTGTACCATATGCTCACAGCCGCACCTTTATAATCCCAAGTGGCACCCAGTTTCATGCCACGTCCAAAGCCTTTTTGTATGCGATCCATTTCGTTTGGATTGCCGCCTGTGGGCAAGCCAGTGTCAGCTGTCACAGGGCAAACATCCACTACCTTATAGCTTCCTCGCTTGTTGCCGTATGAGTCCCACTTGCTGTCTTCTTCTCTTTCTGCCTGTCCCGGAGCCAACATAGGGCTTTCATCGGAAATAGGATAACCGTCTCGTAGGTCATACACTTGACCATTGTACACATATTGTAATGTGGGATTGTTTTTGAATGGTTTGGCACCGGGAGGCATTTCGCCCGGTGGCATACGACCTTTGCCACTTTTACCACCACTAAAGTCACCTTTGGCTGGTATGGCCGCAGGACCAGCACCACGCTCTGCGGCCTGTGCTCTCCAATCATCCACTGTGTACTTGGACTCGTCATCATCAGCTTCACCATTCACAGCAGGTTGTGCGGCGCTGGCTGGTGCAGGCGGCATAACACTTGATCCAGTAGTGGGTGCCAGTGTGCTTTTTGGGGCGGCTCCGGGAATTACTTTGTCTGCTACTGGTTTGAATCCTGTGGGTGGTGCGTAGCCCAACTGTGTCAGTCGAGCCAGTGTTTTCTTACCAATAATTCCATCCACTACCAATGGCGGATTGGCTCTTTGAAATGCACGAATTTCTGGATCAGTTTGTGGCCACTTTTTAGCACCTTGCATCGGTGCTGTTTTGGCTGGAGCAGGCTTAACGCCTATTGCTGGCGCTTCTGAGATCCAGGTTTCCTTGTGATGTAGATCTCTACCATGGCGATTGTAGCCTTCCAAAGTGCGTTGTCGGATATGGCCCGCATCTATGTGCGCAATGTCATCCATGAGTTGTCTAAGCGTTTTTTGCATAATGAATCCTTTGTTCTCTTATAAATTATTTAGGTTAATTTTGCCAGTTTTATTAGCTGTGCTAGTTCTTCGTTAACTGGCGGAGTTATTTTGGCCAACGGTTCAACACCATTAACTAGTTTTAAGCCAGCGCATAATGCCGCCATTCCAGATGAACCTGTACTGGCCCATTCGTTACTTGGCCCAAAGTAATATATTGTAATTTGATCAACGTGTGGACCCGATGCCGATTGACTTCTGACAAATACGTTTCCACAAGCAAAATGCCAAGAAATTTTGCCTTTAGTAGCAACAAATTGATTACCCATTGCATTACCAAACGGACTGGGAAAACTAATCTTAGCTAGTTTTGAAACTTTTCCTATATCGTGGTACTTTTCCCATATTCCCTGTGCTTCATCGCCTATCTCTTCCACTGCGGCCAGCAGTGCTTGATCAATTTCGTCCGGACGGGTAAATGTCATAGGAATCCATGATAACATAAGTGCGCCGCCTTGCGACCCAACCCACCCTGCTTGTAATTCATGTCCATACTCACTAAATTTTAATTTGCCCCAAACATTCTGAACATTACCTTGGGTGTAGCCTGGAACGTTGCCTCCTACAACAGGACATACTTTATTTGGTGTTCTATAATCAAGTTGTGTCTTGCCGTGAATATCTTTCTTTAATAAACTGCTCAATTTCCATCGTAAAGGATCATAGCGTTGACCTTGGCGTATTTTGCCGCCATGCTCACCGGAAGTGCCAGTGAACACAAAGTGATAATACGGATGTTTTGGATCAGTGGGCCAAGTACTTTTGTTCTGCGAAACAATGGGGGTTCCATCGTAGTTGACAAATATTTTATTGCCATCTGTGGCCGCCCATTGTTGATCAGCTTCTATCTTCATGATCTCTGGACGTTGTACTTTACCACTGGTACTTGCGTAGTCGCCATCCGGATTTGGTGGAGGAGTACCGTCTTTCCAATCACGAGCAACTCTGAAGAAATTACCATTGTTTCGTGCTTGTATGGCTTCAGGACTATAATTAGCCATAGTTTTAGCATCTATACTATAAACTGGTTGCGCACCGTTAGCACTTGGTGAGGTAGCTGGATCTGCTGATCCGGCTGGTGGAGCAGTAGGAGCGGCACCTGGAACTGCGGACTTACTGGCAACTGGTGTAAATCCTTTTGGAGCAACATAGCCCAATTGTTGTAGCTTGGCCAGTGTTGCTTGACCAATAAGTCCGTCTACTTTTAGTGGAGGATTGGCCTGTTGGAAAGCACGAATTTCTGCGCCTGCTGTGGGCCATTTCTTGCCGCCCTGTGTTGCGACTTCATCCAAACTTGAATCTTCATTGTAAGTACCCTGATAAAAGTTAAAGCTGTTTAATCTATGTGGCTTGGTATACCCAGCTTCAATTTGAGCAATGTCATCCATGAGTTGTCTAAGCGTTTTCTGCATACCGAATCCCTTGTTCTCTATAGAGTATTTATTCTAGCAGGGGCCCATATAGGACCTTTTGCGCGAAGCGCGAAGCGCCGGAAAAGCCTAAGCTACGAAGTAGCAAGCGGTAAAACGCAGATTACAGATCCGTTACACGCTTGCTTGCCTCACACTAAATAAACGTATGCCAAGAAGCTATTACCTTCCTGATATACATCCCTTTGAGCACATTGCCACGGCACACTGGCCCATCATATTGGTGAACAATCAATGGGATTGGGTCAGTGCTGTGGATGAGATGGAACTGTGGCTGAATCGCAACGTAGGCAGTCACTACAGTGAATGGGCCTATCACAATGGAACTTCCATAGACTATTGGCAAGCCTGCGTGGCGTTTCGTAAACCCAAATACAAGACTTTATTCTTACTGCAATGGACTTGATACAAAGAGATGCTCAGGGCTTGGTGATACACTCACAAGGGCTGGAGTGTAGGCCCAGTGGGCATAGTCAATTTGGGGAATCGGAACTGGTTGTGATAACAGTGTTGGCGCACAATCAAGTGAGTGTGGCAGAGCACACAAGAGCAGATGCATACCAGGAAACTTGGCAGTGTGCCACAGTGAAGAAAAAAGCTCCGCGCCGTGAGATAGAGCCGCCACGACCGTTTGAACGGGGAGACTTGATCATGCATACTGGTTACTACATGGCAGTGATGACGGGCTTGATGGTGCTGAGTTTTGACTTGGGCTTGCTGATTGGGTGGGCGTGGATAAGCACATAGTACTCACGCATTAGGTTAATATCCATACTGTAGCTGTTAGTAACACAATCAAGTATAACCATCCAAATTGATCAAAATGGCTTAGATCCTCTGAATCGTATCCACAGCGGTAACAGTCTGACTCTGAGTCATAATGGTAGGTTTTACCGTTGCGCTGGACAGTTTCCGTGGTCAAGTGGTTCACAGCATCAGTCTCATGTGTACACTGCGTATCACAATGTTATTGGAACTGGGATAATGGCGATGTGCGGCAAGATCAATCACACAGCCAAAATCCGCAGAATCATAAGCAATGCCCGGTACAGCGTCATGGGTGTACACATGCTCATCACCAGCGGCTGGGTCAGCTAGATTAGTGCCCTGTGGTGTGATGTAATACAACTGTATGAGTCGGTCCTGTATTCTGCTGACTCGCCCCACTGTCAAGCGTATTTGCACTTGCTGTACAGTGGATGAGCCCAGCACAAAGCCAAAACCCGTGAACAACACACTGTTGGCTTCAGTGGCGATGAGTCCACCGCCTGTGCGGCTGTTGCCCACTACTGGCCGCACAGTGGTGATGTCACGTGGAGTATCCAACACTCCCACACTGTCGGTATAAGGTATCTGGTGGGTTTCCAGTTGGGTCAAGGATGAAGGAGAATGCCAAGCTGTCCACATAGTGTGTTATTTAGCGAATGGGTCCTGCAGGGGCAGAATTTTCCAGCGCAAAAAAAATTGGGGAAGTACTTAAATACCATATGAAGAACTTTTTTGCCCTGCTTATGATGCTGGCTGTGACTGCTACAGCCACCGCGCAATCACGCACTTTGAACAAACCAGTTGTGTGTGATGCAACTGAAAAGGTGTTCAAAACAATAGTAGAAGACTTTAAAGAAACTCCACAATGGCAAGGTCAAAACCCGCAACAAGGTACCAGCACAGTTCTCACAGTTAACTTGACTACTGGTGCGTGGACTTTGATTGAATTCACTGCCATCACAGCATGTGTGATTGGTGTGGGAGAGAATTCCAGCAGTGCATGGGGCACACCTGTATAAATATTCCATGCGCTTGTACGAAATAACATCTCCAGATCCCATACTGTCAGACGCTCGTATGACTGAAGTGATTAGACACTACATGGGCCCGGACATGATTGACCTGATCCGAGACAACAGTCCTTATAACCCTGCAAGTGCTTACAAGAATTACAAAGGCATATACGATCGTATAGCGCGGGCAGTTGAGCCTTTGGTGCAGGTGGAAAATCCCGATATGGCTCTAATAGTAAAGACTGTGAATAAACAGTTGCCCATAGTCAGCTTGCCAAAATTGGTACAAGATCGAATCGCTCAACGGCAACAACTGGATCGTAAGCAGGATCTGGCACATAGAAGCCACAAGCCCACGGCTGACATCAAAACAGCTAATGGCTTCACCATACCAGATGAACCACCAGATCCTGCTTGGAAGTTACCCGCACGTTGAGAGGCCCCACGAGGGTCCTTTGCTCCGCAAATTTCTAGCGCAAGAAAAATTATAAACAAGTACTTAAACTTTTGAGGTGGTGATTTGGCAACACCCCTGGTTTTTGCGGGCTCAAAAAGGCTTGCCGCTGTTGCAAAAATACAACACAATTATATTGTATACCCCGACCCCCCTCCCGGAATCTTTTTTCATGTGCCCACCTCCTCCGAACCTTCAGCCAAAAAAAATCCCCACCTACCGGGAGCGAATCGGATTTACGGGTGGGGATCCAAGAACCATTGCCGCTTTGGCGTTGATTCTTCCTACTTAGACTGGTTGCCGGGAGCGAATCGTTGGCCAGTCCTACTGCCTACAGCTACAGCTTCTAACGGCTGTATGCTGTAGCTGTACACGTTAGCGTGAGCCACGCATACATGTTACCTCTGCCACTGCCTTCCACTTGTCTGGGAAGCTACAGCGCAAGTCCGCTACCTTTAGTACTGTACGCAAGCTGAGCTCACGCATACGAGCCTTGTTGGCATCCACAAAGTCTACCACATCCAGCTTGGCTTCATCCGTCAAGTCGTATGAGTCCAGCATGCCACACTCAGTAACTACCTGCTTGATGCGCAACAACTTCTCACGCTCAGTGTCAATGGTGAGGTCCAAGTAGTGACAGCGTGACTCCAATGCTTCCAAGTGATCCTGAAGCTTCTTGCTCTTCACGTGATCGAACTTGATGTTGGTGATGAAGATTGCGCCGCCTTTGAATTCAAAGCTGTTGGGCACACCTTCTGAGCGTAGCAAGCGGCTGTCAGTGTTCCAATGGATCATGCGCTTCTTGCTGGTATCCAGTGCGGCTTTGAGAATGTTCAAGCTCAAGTCGTCTAACAGTACTGAGTCACAGTCATCAAACACCAGTATCGACTTCTTGTCTGAATACTCATACAGCTTGCTGTAGAGTCCAATGGCACTCATTGCGCCTTTGACCACTTCGTACTTCTTCAGCTTCTGGTCGTCCGCAACAGTGGCGAACACATCATGTTTGGCCAACACTTTCTCAACACCAAAGCTCTTGCCAACTCCTGGAGGGCCAGTCACAATCATAGCACGTACATCGCCCTTCTTAACAGCACGAGTCATGTCGTCCAGAATCTCAAAACGATCACGCAAACGATTGAGAATCGACTCATCTGACTCTGCGCTCAAGTCTTTCTTAACTGGCTCTGTTTCCAGGCTTTTGGTTGTGACTTCTTGTTGAAGTGCCATCAGCATCTTACTAGTGACTACTCTACCCATTGTTCGCTCCTTGCGTTTGTTAATATTTAAGATTATAACAGACCCTTTCGGGCCTGTCTATGCTTTTGGATTAATCCAATCTGCTACCGCTGTAGGCATTCAAGCCCAGGGCACGTAGGTACTCTGCGTAGGCATCAGCACCCGCTTCTTTGATGTCTATGTTCTGTACAGGAAGATTGCCGGGATTCCAAAAGCTCAAGCATTTGGGTTTGTAGTCCTTCTTGAAGCCTGCCGCAATCAGCTCTCGGGCCTGCTTTGAATTGACTCGATCCACGTACACATCTACCCAAGCAAAGCCACAGGCGTATCCATCCTTGCGACCCATTCTGTCATACATGGCGATGCTTGCCTGTTCTGCCAGTGTCTTGCCTGCTTTAATCTGTTCTGCTGTTATCATAATGTTTCGCTCCATTGTGTTGTTTGTAAGTAGTAATTATAGCTTCAATCACCAAGGCTGTCAACAGGATTCCTAGGAACACCCACAGCTCTATGGTGATGAGAAAGGCTTCCGTCATTAAGCCATCTCTCTTTCAACCAGGGTCAGCATGTTGGCTGGCACACGCCACAAGCCCTGCCCAGTGTTGACTGTGATGTACTTGATGGCTTTCTTGGTCACATGGCCACGGGTCAAACGTCCTGTCTTGCTGGATGTGAACTCCACGTTATCGCCCACGCAGATGCCTGCTTTGGTGCGCTCTGCCAATCGGCCACGGTTCCATTTGACTGCATCAATCATGCTACGGAGTTCTATATCCGTCCAGACTTGCAACATGATTGCTGAGTTTACTTGTTGAATGGTTAACATATCTGCTCCTGTGTGTGTTTAAGTGTTTATTATACTGCCTTTTGGGCAATCAGTCAACCTACATGCTCCAGTAGGATTCACTTGCTGGTGAACAATAGTAAGGAGTGTCATAACGTTCCATGAACTTGCCACCACCCATCATGTTGGTCTTCTCGACCATGGTCACGTGGATCTCATAGCGGAAGCCCTGACTCGCTCTGTAAGTATGCTTGACAGTATGCTCCAGCATGGTCTGTTCAGTGACGTCATAGTCTGTCTTGCTGACTAGACGCTCGCCGGACTTGGTACGAGCATCCCGCTTGTAGATTTCCACAGTGTACATCATACTGTCACCTCGTTATAGAAAGTTTCATGGACGGCATTGACAGCGTCACTATTGTGACCACCGATATGCCAGCGATGCAAGCCCATAGGAGTTTGGTATTCTTTCCAGTCGTAAATGGTAGCCACTGTACCATCTGCAAACTCCAAGCACCACTCCACAGTAGTCTTGTCGCCACCGCCTTCGGGCTGGCCAAACACTTCAACCAAATCATGATAGTATGCTTGGATATGACCTTGAAGGCATGTACCGTTTGCATTGGCTTCTGTTGTGAACTTCATAAGTTTCGCTCCTTATTTGTTTGTGTAAGTGTATATTATACAGTCTTAAGCTGACTCAGTCAACCGGATTACGAAGCCACTGTAGTCCTTCTTTGCACGGCCTTTGGCCTTGAGCCCCAGCATAATGCCTTTTGGGTCCAAGAAGCGCAAGTCAGTTTCATCAGCTGACGGCACACCCGCTGGGAT
>Ga0209353_10000096_pt1 | contig 50227 bp, 56 predicted proteins | sample LauGreSpBDMM15SD_2_FD_187561 | JGI IMG/M metagenome (GOLD analysis project Ga0209353, IMG submission 187561) | Freshwater lake microbial communities from Lake Michigan, USA - Sp13.BD.MM15.SD (SPAdes) (version 2) | ecosystem: Environmental > Aquatic > Freshwater > Lake | place: Lake Michigan... | reverse complement strand
GAAAGACATGGGAAGACCATTTTGCTTACTGAAGTTTTTTTACCAAATCTTTTCAATCAACTATGAAGTTGATGTGAGTCTAGTGATTTAAGTTATAATTTTTCTTTAAATTTTTTCAAAGTATTTTCTAAAAATCGTGAGATTGTCGAGAAAACTCCCTTTTTATTTTGATTTACCCAAAGCTATTGCGATTTCAATGGCGATCCATGTCATTTTAATGATAGGTTTGCCTGAATTTAAGAAACCACTATTAATACCCCAAGAGATGAGTGTCACAATTTCGAGCTCACCTATTCAACAACCAATCGAAAAAATCGAGACGCCTCAGCCCGTTAAAAAAGTTGAGCCTATTCAGAAAAAAATTACACCGATCATCGACAAAAATGCAACATCAGTTGCACAACCTACACCGAAAGAAGTAGCTCCATCTCCACCAGCAGAAACAATTTCAAAAATACCTAATATTGTGCCTCAAGAGCAAGTAACTCAGCATATAGAAAGCTATAGTAGTCTGCTCGCAAACGCGATAGCAAAATATAAGCAATATCCGAAAATTGCTCAAATGCGGGGCTGGCAAGGGACAGTCATTGCAGACCTTGAAATTGATACCAAAGGCGCTGTGATTAGTATCAAGATTAAAAAAAGTAGTACATATGAAGTTTTAGATAATGAAGCACTTGAAATGATTAAAAAAGCCTCTCCATTTCCAGCTCCACCGGAAAGTCTGCGGGGCAAAAATTTTAACGTGCTTGTTCCTATTTCATTCAAACTCGAATAGTCAGATTAAATTTAGAGATGCATCTTTATATTCATCTAATGCGTCTTGATAAACCCATTGGTATTTTTTTATTACTGTGGCCAACCTTATGGGCGCTTTTTATAGCAAGCAATGGCTTGCCAACCGTTCAGCATCTCACCATTTTTATTTTAGGCACATTCCTAATGCGCTCAGCAGGGTGTGTAGTAAATGATATTCTTGATCGCAAATTTGATTCTTATGTTGCGCGCACAAAATTAAGACCATTAGCTAATCAATCCATTCCAGTTAAAAACGCATTTTTTTTATTGATCGCATTGTTATTTGGGGCATTGATATGCGTTTTATTTTTAAATAAAGAAGCATTTTACTTTTCATTAATCGCTTTATTTTTAGCACTCACTTATCCGCTCACAAAAAGATTTTTTGTGATGCCACAAGCCTATTTGGGGTTAAGTTTTGGTATGGGCATTCCTATCGCCTTTGTCGCAAATGATATTCCTTTATCCATGACAACATGGCTTCTATTCTCAGCTAATGTATTTTGGGCGATTGCTTACGATACACTTTATGCGGTGACGGATAAAAACGACGATTTAAAAATCGGCATTCGCTCTTCAGCTATTTGGTTTGGGGCTTATGTGAAAGAAGCCATCATGTTCTGTTATACCTGTATGATGGGATCCTTGATTTGGGTGGGGCAGTTAGAAAATTTTGGCTGGCCTTTTTATGTGTTTATAGGGTTAAGCCTCATTTTTATTGGGTTTCTTTACCGTCAAATTCGGACACTTAACCCAAAAGCCTGTTTTGCTGCTTTTTTAAGCAATAATTACTTAGGCGGGTTTGTCTTTTTAGGGGTGTTTTTTCACTATCTTCATGTGAACTAAATCATTAATAAAATTGACAAAACAGGCAGTTTTGGCATAGAATTCACCTCTTTTTTTAAATTTATAGCGCAAAAGTTGGTATTGAAATGAAGACATTTTCAGCAAAATCCCATGAAGTAAAACACGATTGGTTCGTTGTAGACGGAACTGACGCAGTATTGGGTAGATTAGCAAGTGCGATTGCACATCGATTACGTGGCAAACATAAAGCCATTTATACACCGCACGTAGATACGGGTGATTACATTGTTGTGATCAACGCGGAAAAAATTAAAGTAACGGGTAACAAAGGCGACGGAAAGCTTTACCATAGCCACTCAGGTTATCCAGGCGGTATTTCAACAACGAACTTCTCTAAGATGCAAGACCGTTTTCCAGGCCGTGCTTTAGAAAAGGCAGTGAAGGGAATGCTACCAAAAGGACCTTTGGGTTATGCCATGATTAAAAAGATGAAAGTCTATACAGGCCCAACCCATGATCATGTGGCACAACAACCACAACCATTAAGCATATAGTTAAGGAAACACTATGATAGGTAAATACAATTACGGAACAGGTCGCAGAAAGAGCTCAGTAGCTCGTGTGTTCATGAAGCCAGGTAAAGGCGTAATTACTGTGAACGACAAACCTGCGGATGAATATTTTTCACGTTATACCTCCCGTATGATTTTTCGCCAACCACTCGACTTAACCAACACGTTAAGCACATTTGATATCAATGTGAACGTTATCGGTGGCGGTGAATCTGGCCAAGCAGGTGCTGTGCGTCATGGCATTACACGTGCATTGATTGACTATGATACAAATTTAAAAAGCACGCTTTCGCAAGCTGGTTTTGTAACACGTGATGCACGCGAAGTTGAGCGTAAAAAAGTGGGTCTTCGAAAAGCTCGTAGACGTAAACAATTCTCGAAACGTTAATTGTTTCAAGTTCCAAAGAGCAAAAAGGCCGCTTTCAAGCGGCTTTTTTGTTATATAGAGTTAAATAAATTTTGTTAGTATGGTTTTTAAGGATTAAAACTTCTTTTAAATTAAAGGTGCCAAGTGATGAGTGATATGTCCAAGATTAAAGTAGGCGTGGTCGGTGCGACTGGTTATACCGGCGTTGAGCTATTAAGAATTCTAGTCAAACATCCTCATGTGACGATCCAGGCTGTGACGTCTAGAGCAGAGGCTGGTTTATCGATTGCGAGCTTATTTCCAAGCTTAAGAGGTCTCATTGATCTTAAATTTGAAGATCCGAAGACGGCTAATTTAACGAATTGTGACCTCGTGTTTTTTGCGACGCCTAATGGGATTGCCATGCAAGAAGTACCAGCACTTCTTAAAGCCGGGGTCAAAGTGATTGATTTGGCAGCAGATTTTAGGCTAAAAGACGCTAACGTCTGGGAAAAGTGGTACAACATGCCACATTCATGCAGCGATCTACTAAAAGATGCTATTTACGGCCTACCGGAGATGAATAGAGAAAAAATTAAAAAAGCATCACTTGTGGCTAATCCCGGCTGTTATCCCACAGCTATTCAATTGGGATTTATGCCATTGATCGAATCAGGTGTGATCGACCTTGATGATTTAATCGCAGATGCTAAATCAGGTGTATCTGGAGCCGGCAGAAAAGCTGAAGTAAATGCATTGATGGCGGAAGCTTCCGATAACTTTAAAGCATACGGAGTCGAAGGGCATAGACATTTACCCGAAATCACGCAAGGGCTTAGTAGTCTTGCGAATCAGGCAGTGCATTTAACTTTTGTGCCTCATTTAACGCCTATGATTAGAGGCATACACGCAACACTTTATGCAACGCTTACTAAAAAAACAGATATACAAGCACTTTTTGAATCAAGATATAAAGATGAGTCTTTTGTAGACGTCATGCCAAAAGGGTCTCATCCAGAAACAAGATCTGTAAGAGGCTCAAATCAATGTCGCATCAGTATCCATCAGCCGCAAGGTAGCCATAAGGTTGTTATTTTATCTGTCATTGATAATCTCGTGAAAGGCGCGGCAGGACAGGCTGTTCAGAATATGAATCTTATGTTTGATTTTCCAGAGATTTCTGGGCTTGATCTTGTGCCCTTGATGCCATAAAGTGTTGTTTCTATGAGAAAAGTTAAGCGAACCTATGCAAAATATTTTGGCGTCACCCGCCGAAGAATGCGTATTAAAACAGGCGCTTCTTGGCACACCTATTTGATGATTGCAGCCCTCTCATTTATAGGCGGCGTAGGATTGACTTACTGGGAATTAAACGGTGGTTCAGTGATTGGCTTTATTTCAAAAATTGAAGCATTAGAAACGGAGAATCAATCAATACAAGGCCAGTTATTACAACAAAAAATTGAGATCCAGCTTAAATCGATTTCAGGTGATAAGGTTTCAGGCGATATTTCTAAGCTTCAAGAAGAAAATAATAAGCTAAAAGAAGACATTCTTTTTTACGAAAAAATTGTAGGCAAGAAACGATAAAGGATATTTCATGTTTTTTAATAAAAAAAATAAAGCGCGTACAATCGATACGCTGATTGATAAAGACATTTCGGTGCGCGGCAATGTGACTTATTCAGGGGGGATTCGTGTGGATGGTTCAATTCAAGGCAACCTCACTGAACTTCCAGGCACAGCAGGCACTCTTATTATGGGTAATAAGAGTCGCATTAAGGGAAATATTTCTGCACACACGGCTATTATTGGCGGAGATGTGACTGGTAATATCATATGTGCTGAATATTTAGAGCTTCATGCAAATGCCAAAATCATGGGCGATATCGAATATAAGGTGATAGAAATTCATGCAGGTGCTAAAGTGTACGGACGGCTTAAAGAAGTAGCTAAAGATTATCAGACACAAAAAAAGAAATAATGAGGAGTAAATATTATGAATCAAATCGTTGAATCAAAAGAAATGGAAATGCCAACCCCACTTATTTTTACAGATAATGCTGTAAAAAAGGTCAAGGCATTGATTGAAGAAGAAGGTCAGCCAGAGTTAAAACTTCGTGTATTCGTAAGTGGTGGCGGATGTTCAGGATTTCAATATGGATTTACATTTGAAGAAACTACGAATGAAGATGATACGCAAGTCACAAAAGATTCAGTGACTTTGCTCATTGATCCTATGAGTTTGCAGTATTTAATGGGCGCTGAAATTGATTACCAAGACAGTGTTCAAGGCTCGCAATTTGTTATTAAGAATCCAAACGCACAAACAACATGCGGTTGTGGTTCTTCCTTCTCAGCTTAACGCTAATTATTTTTAGGAACGTCGCGTCGAGGTTTACCTGTGTAAACTTGGCGTGGCCTGCCAATTTTATTGCCAGGCTGACCTACCATTTCATTCCATTGAGCGACCCAGCCGGCTGTTCTTGCAAGTGCAAATACGGCAGTAAACATTGAATTAGGAATCCCCATAGCTCGCATCACAATGCCAGAATAGAAATCCACATTGGGATAAAGTTTTTTCTCAATGAAGTATTCATCCTCGAGTGCAATTTGTTCTAACTTCATTGCAAGTTTAAAAATAGGATCATCTTTTAAACCAAGTTCATTGAGAACTTCATGGCAGGTCTTGCGCATAATTTCTGCACGTGGGTCTTTGTTGCGATAAATGCGATGACCAAAGCCCATCATACGGAATGAATCATCTTTATCTTTTGCGCGTTTGATAAATGCACCAATACGACTTTCATCTTCAATTTCTTCGAGCATTTTCAAAGTAGCTTCGTTTGCACCGCCGTGCGCTGGACCCCAAAGAGATGCAATGCCTGCAGCGATACATGCAAAAGGGTTTGCCCCTGAAGAGCCCGCGAGTCTTACTGTAGAAGTTGATGCATTTTGTTCATGGTCTGCATGAAGAATTAAAATGCGCTCAAAAGCTTTAGCGAGTACAGGGTTAATTTTGTATTCTTCACATGGCGTTGCAAACATCATATGCATAAAATTCTCAGCATAATTTAAATGATTTTGTGGGTAGGTAAATGGTTGCCCTGATCGATATTTGAAACTCCAAGCTGCTATCGTAGGAACCTTTGCTAATAATTGGTGTGCTGCGATTAAACGATGTTGGGCGTCTGAGACATCCATACTATCGTTATAGAATGCAGACATAGAGCCTACGACACCTACCATAACAGCCATAGGGTGAGCATCACGTCTAAACCCACGAAAAATATTATTGAGCTGATCGTGGAGCATTGTATGGCGAGTAATGGTAGTCGAAAATGTTTCTTTTTCTTGTGGTTTTGGTAATTCACCATGCATCAAGAGATAGGCCACATCTAAGAAGTCATAATGTTCTGCAAGCTGTTCAATAGGATAGCCACGATAAAGTAAAAGACCTTTTTCGCCATCAATAAAAGTAATTTCAGAGCTACACGAAGCCGTCGACATAAAACCAGGATCATAACTAAAGATTTGATGAGTCCCTAATTGGCGAATATCAATCGCATCATTACCCATGGTACTTTTGACCAAAGGCAATTCTATGGATGTTGATTCTTGATCGAAGTTTAATGTGACTTTAGTTGATTTCATTTTTGAAAAATAAAATTAATTATTAAATGAATTATAACTTCTCATAACACTTTTGCTAGCGCTATCTTTAGGCGGGATAGATTGCACCTAAAATACGCAAGCCTTTAGCGCCAGTGACTTGAGGTAAGTTACCTGCTTTTAAAAATAGTGTTTGTTTTGCAAGCCATGCAAATGCAGCAGCTTCCACATGTTGTGTCGGCATGCCAAGGGCATCGGTGAGTTGGATTTTTATTTGAGGCATTAATGATTTTAATCGCTCAACTAAAAAACTATTTAAAGCGCCACCACCACACAGATAAATTTCTGTGATATTTGCGTTATGAGTACCTATCGCTTTTGAAATACTTAATGCGGTGAGTTCCAATAGCGTTCTTTGGATATCTTGAGTGGGGTAGGATTTTTGTAAGTGTTTGTTGAGCCAAGCTTCATTGAAGTGATCGCGACCTGTGCTTTTGGGCGCAGTTTTTTCAAAATAAGGATCTTTAAAAAATGCATCAAGAAGCGTTTGAATAAGCTCGCCTTCCTTGGCCCAAGAACCATCCTCATCGAATGCTTTACGAAGGTGCTTTTGACTCCAGTGATCTAATAAAAGATTGCCAGGCCCACTATCAAAGCCTGATACTGAAGTTTCGGGATTTAATAGGGTGATGTTGGCAATCCCACCAATATTTACAATCGCACGATGCGTTGTTGGGTGTGAAAAAATTTCTTTATGAAATGCAGGTACTAAGGGGGCGCCCTGTCCCCCTGCTGCAACATCGCGACTGCGAAAATCAGCAATCACATTGATATAAGAAAGCTCAGCTAAGAGCGCAGGATTTCCAATTTGCAAGGTGAAGCCTTTTTGTGGCTGATGGCGAATGGTTTGTCCATGAAACCCAATCGCTTTGACGTCTTTGGGTGTAGTACCTGTTTTTTTAAGTAAAGCTTCAATAGCTTGATAGGCTTTTTGGCTCACTATATTGCCTGCGATGAGGCTATCTTCGAGCTCATTGGTATACGGTAAATGAAGTCCTAAAAGACTTTTTTTCAATGTATCTTCGTAGGGGACATAACTATGACCCATAATTTTGATGTCTTGAGGCGAATCACCAAAATTAACAAGCACAGCATCCATCCCATCAAGGCTGGTGCCAGACATAAGACCTATAAATAATTCATTCATGTGTAGGATTGTAAATGGTTTATTTCCGCTATTTTCCATATTGGTAAAATAATTTAGGCTAAAATGATTGCAATTATTAAACTTCAATAAAACCATCGGAAATATTTGTGGCTACTGAAATCAATCAAGCGTTAGCACTCATCAAACGAGGCGCCGAAGAAATTCTTCTAGAAGAAGAGCTTCTCGAAAAACTTAAAAAAGGTAAGCCTTTAAGAGTTAAGGCCGGCTTTGATCCTACAGCCCCTGATCTTCATTTAGGCCATACTGTTTTATTAAATAAACTAAGACAGTTTCAGGACTTAGGCCATCATGTTTTATTTTTAATTGGCGACTTCACGGGCATGATTGGTGACCCCACTGGCAAAAGTGCAACACGCCCCCCTTTATCTCAAGATGAAGTGAAAAAAAATGCTGAGAGCTATGCCGATCAAGTTTTTAAAATATTAAAGCGCGATCAAACCGAGGTTGTTTTTAATTCAAAGTGGCTGACTGATTTAGGTGCGGCAGGCATGCTTAAATTAGCTGCAAGCCATACAGTAGCTCGTATGTTAGAGCGCGATGATTTTAGTAAAAGATATAAAGCCAATCAGCCCATCGCTATTCATGAATTTCTATATCCCCTTCTTCAGGGTTATGACTCGGTGGCATTGAAAGCAGACGTGGAATTAGGTGGTACTGATCAAAAATTTAATTTATTAATGGGTCGCGAGTTACAAAAGCAATCAGGTCAATCTCCCCAGTGTGTCATTACCATGCCGCTTCTCGAAGGTTTGGATGGGGTACAAAAAATGTCTAAATCCTTGGGCAATTACATAGGGATTAATGAAGCACCTGAAATCATATTTGCAAAAATTATGTCAGTTTCAGATGAATTAATGTGGCGATATATTGAGCTACTTTCTTTTGCATCCATGGATGAGATTGCAGGCTGGAAAGCCCATGTTAAAGCAGGTCAAAATCCTCGCGACATTAAAGTCACTTTTGCTCAAGAAATTGTAGCGCGCTTTCATTCAAAAGAGGCTGCTATTGAGGCGTTAGAAAATTTCGAGACGCGCTCTAAAGGAGGTATTCCAGACAATATCCCTGAAGTAAATATCACGATTCAAGCTGATACGATTGGTATTTTGCAGCTTCTTAAAGAAGCTTCGCTTGTGGCGAGCACATCTGAAGCCATGCGCCTCATTGAGGGCGGCGGCATAAAAATTGACGGAGAGCGTCTTGAAGATGGTAAAAAAATGGTTTCTAAAAATAGTGAATTTGTGGCCCAGGTGGGCAAGCGAAAATTCGCAAAGATTAAAGTTCTTTAATGTGATGGATCATATTGATTTTGAATGAACTTTTGATTTCAATTATCTGAATTTATTGATATAATTCGGCATGAAAATATTGATGGGCTTTAAGCCCATTTTTTGTTTCTGCAACTTGGGGAATTTTAGGAAATCAGCCTTGTAAGATGGAAAAGCTTGAAACATTAATTGAAAAAACCGTACAGCAACTCGGCTATGAGTTGGCAGATTTGGAGATTTCAAATCGAGGAAAGCTTTTGCGTGTTTATATTGATAAGCCTGATTCAGTGACGATTGATGATTGCACTTTAGTGAGCAACCATTTAGGCCACGTTCTTACCGTAGAGCAGGATTTAGATTACGACCGACTAGAGGTTTCATCCCCTGGTATGGATCGCGTGTTAAAGAAATTAGCTGATTTTGAACGCTTTAAAGGTGAGCGGGCTTCTGTGAAGCTAAGAATGCCTTTAGATGCGCGTAAAAATTTTTTAGGCACGATTGATGGGACAGAAAAAGATACTGTTCTTTTGTTGTGCGAGGGTGAGCTCTATCGCTTCGCTTTATCAAATATTGATAAAGCTCGATTGAGCCCAGAATTTAAACGTTAGAAAATGAGTTGCGGAGATTGAGATGAGTCGCGAGATTTTATTGTTAGTAGATGCTTTAGCCCATGAAAAAAATGTGAACAAAGATGTGGTCTTTGAGGCTCTTGAGTCAGCCTTGGCTTCAGCTACAAAGAAAAAAAATACAGAAGACATTGATGTGCGCGTCGAAATTGATCGTGACACAGGCGAATATAAATCTTTTAGACGTTGGACTTTTTTAAATGATGAGCTCATTGAAAATGAACACGCTCAAATTTCTCTTCTAGATCCTCGCGCTGAAGGCAAGGTCGAAAACGATACGATTGAAGTGCCTTTGGAGTCGATTGAATTTGGACGTATCGGCGCACAAGCTGCAAAACAAGTCATCTTACAAAAAGTACGCGAAGCTGAAAGAGAACAAATTTTAGAAGATTTCTTGGGCCGCAATGAAAAATTAGTGACCGGTGTAATCAAACGTATGGATCGCGGTAATGGGATCATTGAAGTGGGTCGTATTGAAGCGGTCCTTCCTCGTGATCAAATGATTCCTAAAGAAAATTTACGTATTGGCGATCGTGTAAGAGCCTATCTGACAAACGTTGAAAGAAGTCATCGCGGACCACAGCTTATTTTATCTAGAACAGCACCTGAATTTCTTGTGCGTTTATTTGAGCTTGAAGTACCAGAAATTGAAGAAGGCTTACTAGAAATTAAATCGGCATCACGTGACCCAGGGTTGCGTTCAAAAATTGCTGTGAAAGCAAATGATCAAAGAATTGATCCAGTAGGCACATGTGTAGGTATGCGAGGATCAAGGGTTCAAGCAGTGACAGGTGAGCTTGCAGGAGAGCGTGTCGATATTGTTTTATGGTCCATGGAGCCAGCACAATTTGTTATCAATGCGATGGCACCGGCTGAAGTTTCAAGCATTGTGGTCGATGAAGAAAAACACAGTATGGATGTTGTAGTGAATGAAGAAAATTTAGCGCAAGCAATTGGGCGAAATGGACAAAACGTTCGTCTTGCCTCTGAGCTTACAGGTTGGAATATTAATATTCTGACAGAAGAAGAGTCCTCTAAGAAAAATGAAGAAGAATATGCAAGTACGAGCCAATTATTCATGGCGAAACTTGATGTGGACGAAGATGTGGCCGACATTCTTGTGCAAGAAGGATTTAGCACGCTAGAAGAAATTGCTTATGTGCCATTGCAAGAGATGGTAGAGATCGAAGCGTTCGATGAAGATACGGTGAATGAACTTCGTTCGCGCGCACGAGCAGCTCTTCTCACTGAAGCGATTGCAAAAGAAGAAAAAGTTGAAGAAGCGGCAGAAGACCTTCTCACAATGGAAGGCATGGATGACGCTACGGCTAACCTTCTTGCTTCAAAAGGTATTTCGAAAATGGATGATCTTGCAGATCTTGCTGTAGATGAATTGGTTGAAATGACTTCAATGGATGAAGAGCGTGCGAAACAGTTAATCATGACTGCTAGAGCGCCTTGGTTTGTTTAAAGGTACATTCACCCTACGATGAATATTATGAGGTACTAAATGGGACAATCAACCGTCACTAAATTTGCTGAAGAATTAGGATTGCCTGTTGATTTATTAATCGAACAGCTTAAAAGCGCTGGCGTGAATAAATCAGTAGCAGAAGATTCATTAAGCGAAATAGATAAATCAGCTCTTCTCGAATATCTTCGTAAAGAGCATGGCCAAACTCAAGTACCAAAAAACAAAATCACTTTAACGCACAAACAAAATAAAGAGATTAAAAAAACGGATAGCACAGGACGTGCTCGCACCATTCAAGTTGAGGTGCGCAAAAAACGTGTACTCGTAAGACGAGAAGATGGACAACCGGTCGATACCCCTATTGTGGAATCTAAACCTGTTGAAACAGTCGCTCAAACTCAATCAAAAACACACGTGCTTGGCGAAGATCAATTATCAATTAGAGAAGACGAAGCTAAGCGACATGCTGCACTTGCAGCAGTTCAAGCCGAAGATGTTAGAAAAAAACAAGAAGTAGTTGCGAAAGCAAATGATGCGCCGGCAGCTAAATTAAGCGAAGGCACACTTCATCGTCCCGCTTCTAAAGCAGGTGTTAAAGTTGAAACTAAAGAAAAGCAAGTAGATAAGAGTGAAAAAGATTGGTCCGATCGTGAATTTAAAAAACGTACACTCAAAGGACGTGGCGACTCCAGTGCTTCTTCAGGATGGCGCTCACCTAAATCAAGATCAAAATCTCGCGAAGAGAATGAAGAGTCAACTTTTGTAGCACCTACTGAACCGATTATTCGAGACATTCATGTGCCTGAAACAATTTCGGTTGCTGACTTAGCACATAAGATGTCAGTGAAGGCCACTGAGGTCATTAAAGTGCTTATGAATATGGGCATGATGGTCACCATTAATCAAATTTTAGATCAAGACACTGGAATGATTGTAGTAGGTGAAATGGGACATACGCCCGTTGCGGCTTTAGATGATGATCCTGACGCGCTAATCGAGCAAGATTCAAGCATAGAAGCTATATTAGAAACACGACCGCCAGTGGTCACTGTAATGGGTCACGTAGATCACGGTAAAACTTCATTGCTTGATTATATTAGAACCACACGCGTGGCCTCTGGTGAAGCAGGCGGCATTACACAACATATTGGTGCATACCATGTAGAAACACCGCGCGGCATGGTGACTTTTTTAGATACTCCAGGCCATGAGGCTTTCACTGCAATGCGAGCTCGCGGCGCTAAGGCTACTGATATTGTGATTTTAGTAGTGGCAGCAGATGACGGTGTGATGCCACAAACGATTGAAGCAATTCATCATGCAAAAGCAGCCAATGTGCCTCTCGTGGTTGCGATTAATAAAATTGATAAACCTGATGCCTCTCCTGAGCGCGTAAAAATGGAGCTTGTAGCGCAAGAAGTGGTGCCTGAAGATTTCGGTGGTGACACCATGTTTGTGGAAGTTTCAGCAAAATCAGGACAAGGTATCGATAAACTCCTTGAATCAGTGCTACTTCAAGCCGAAGTGCTTGAATTAAAAGCGTCTAAAAATACGCCTGCCAAGGGTATTGTGATTGAAGGCCGTCTAGATAAAGGCCGAGGCCCTGTAGCCACTGTTCTTATTCAGTCAGGTACTTTAAAACGCGGCGATACATTATTAGCGGGATCAGCTTTTGGTCGCATTCGTGCGATGCTTGATGAAACCGGTAAAGAAATTAAAGAAGCAGGACCTTCTATGCCTGTTGAAGTATTAGGTTTAGCAGATGTGCCGAACGCAGGCGAAGAAGTTGTTGTATTAAATGATGAACGAAAAGCCCGTGAAATTGCTCTATTCCGTCAAGGTAAATTTAGAGATGTGAAATTAGCAAAACAACAAGCTGCAAAACTTGCAAATATATTTGACCAAATGGCTGAGGGTAACGTAAAAGTTTTACCACTCATTATTAAATCTGATGTGCAAGGTTCTTGCGAAGCGCTATCTACATCATTACAAAAATTATCTACCGACGAAGTTAAAGTGAATGTCATTCATATAGGCGTTGGTGCTGTGACTGAATCTGATGTGAACTTAGCGAGCGCATCGAAAGCCATTCTTATTGCATTTAACGTAAGAGCGGAAGCAGGCGCGCGTAAATTGATAGATTCACTTGAAGTCGATGTGCACTATTACAGTATTATTTACGAAGCTGTTGATCAAGTGAAAGCAGCCCTTGGTGGATTGTTATCACCTGAGCAAAAAGAAAGCATCATCGGCATGGTTGAAATTCGTGAAGTATTTAAAATTTCTAAAATCGGCTCCATTGCGGGTTGTTATGTTCAAGACGGTGTGATTAGAAGAAGTTCAATGGTGCGAGTCTTAAGAGACAATGTCGTCATTCATTCAGGCGAACTTGATTCATTAAAACGCTTCAAAGATGATGTGAAAGAAGTTAAAAATAATTTCGAGTGCGGACTCTCTATTAAAAACTTCAATGAAATTGAAGTGGGCGACATGCTCGAAGTGTTTGAAGTCGTTGAGATCGCGCGTAAGCTTTAACCATGGTGAATCGCTCTTATGCAAGAAGTGATCGCATTTCAGAACAAATAAAACGAGAACTCGCAGAGCTTATTCAGTCAGAACTCAAGGATCCTGCTGTGGGAATGTTGACGATCACTGAAGTTCAAGTCACCCCTGACCTACTCCACGCTAAAATATATTTTACTTCTCCTACAAATGACCCTTTAATCATGCAAGGCCTAGATCGCTCGACAGGATATTTACGTGCGCAATTATCAAAACGTATGGCGACACGCGGCATCCCACAACTTCATTTTGTTTACGATACGTCGATTGATGAGGGGATGAAGATTTCACAACTCATTAAAGACGCACTACCTCCTCAGTAATTTATTTTCATGCAAAAGAAGTCTACGAAGCGCGAGATTGATGGCGTTTTTTTACTCAATAAGCCACTTGGATTTTCATCCAATCAAGCCTTAAAAAAAATCCAATGGTTATTTAATGCAAAAAAAGCAGGACACACAGGTACGCTTGATCCTATGGCCTCAGGACTTCTTCCTATTTGCTTAGGTGAGGCTACAAAATTTTCACACCGTCTTCTTAATGCTAACAAAACTTATATCGCAACAATTCAATTCGGCGTGACCACTACGACTGGCGATCAAGAAGGTGAGGTGATTTCAGAAAAAGAGGTTATTTTTAATGAAGTCCAATTGAAAGAAACGCTGCAAAAATTTATAGGCGATATTACACAAATACCCCCGATGTATTCCGCATTGAAATTTGAAGGCAAGCCCCTCTATGAATATGCAAGAAAAGGGATTGAAATTGAACGCAAATCTAGACAAATCACCATCTATGACATCAAGCTTATAAAAGTTGAAGGCAGTGTCACGACTCTTGAAGTTTCCTGCAGCAAGGGGACTTATATTCGTACTTTGGCAGAAGATATTGGGCAAGCACTAGGGTGTGGCGCTCACTTAAAGGGCTTAGAAAGAACCCAAACGGGCAATTTTCAGTTGTCAGATGCCCTCTCGATCGAAGCTCTTGAGGCTATAGCCGTTGCATCTCGAGAAAAAATACTTTTGCCTATCGATGCATTATTAGAAGGGCTATCATCGATTGAGCTGACTTCGACTGAAACAGAAGCGATTAAAAAAGGGCAAAGCATTGATTTTATTAGTAAAAATGAAGAAGAATTACGCTTATATAGCGCTTCAGGTAAGTTTTTAGGGGTGGGCCAGCCCGACCTTCAAGGACACCTGCTTCCTAAGCGCTTAATAGCAAATATATTATAAAAAACATATTGTTAAATCAAAAGAATACAATTAAAATACGCGGTTCTGAATGAGGAGAGAAGATTAAATGGCATCAACAGCAGCTGAAAGAGCCAAAGTTGTAAGTGAATATCAACAGGCAAAGAACGATACAGGATCCCCAGAAGTGCAAGTTGCACTTATCACAAGTCGTATTGGTTATTTAACAGATCATTTCAAAACCAATGCAAAAGACCATCACTCACGTCGTGGACTTTTAGCACTTGTAAGTCAACGCAGAAAATTATTGGATTACCTTAAAGGTAAGAGTTTAGTTCGCTATCAATCATTGATTGAGCGTCTAGGTTTACGTAAATAATTTTTTTAACTATTTAAATTAATTAGTTTAAGAAATTTTTGATTCGTAAGTTTTGAAGCCGATTGCAACCCTTCTTAAAAAGGAAGATGCCTCGGCTTTTTTATTGGATGTTAAATGTTAGTTAATGTATTCGTTATTAAGAAGTGAATAACGGATGAAAAAAGAAAAGGGTAAATTATGTTTAAAGCAATTAAGAAGAGTATTCAATTTGGTGCACACACCTTAACACTGGAAACAGGCGAGATAGCAAGACAAGCAGATGGCGCAGTATTGGTAAGTTATGGTGATACAGCGGTATTAGTGACAGTCGTAGGCAGACATGATGTTAAAGCAGGACAAGATTTTTTCCCCCTCACAGTTGATTATCAGGAAAAAACATATGCTGCAGGTAAAATTCCTGGCGGTTTTTTCAAACGAGAAGCACGTCCAAGCGAAAAAGAAACACTGACTTCACGTTTAATTGATCGTCCATTACGTCCTTTATTTCCAGAAAGTTTTTACAACGAAATTCAAATCGTGGCGATGGTCGTGTCATCTGATAGTGAAATTGATTCTGATATTCCAGCAATCATTGGCGCTTCAGCAGCATTAGCTATCTCAGGCATTCCTTTCTATGGGCCAATTGGTGCTGCGCGCGTGGGATATATCAACGAAGAGTATGTGACTAATCCAACAGCATCACAATTAAAAGAAAGTGAACTTGATCTTGTTGTTGCGGCAACAGACTCGGCTGTATTAATGGTTGAATCAGAAGCAAAGGAATTACCTGAAAGCGTTATGTTAGGCGCTGTACTTCATGGCCATAAAGAAATGCAAGCTGTGATCAAAATGATTAATGAATTAGCTAAAGAAGTTGGCAAAGAGCCATGGGATTGGGTTGCCCCTGAACCTGATAAAGCGCTCATTAAAAAGATTCATGATTTAGCAGCAAAAGATGTTCACGCTGCATTTCAAATTAAATCAAAAGGCGAGCGCTCAGCTAAGCTAGATGAAATTAAAAATAAAGTATTCGCAGAGCTTATTACTGAAGAAACAGATACTACCGAAACTAATAAAATTAAAAATGAATTTTTTAATTTAGAAGCAAAAACAGTGCGTACACAAATTTTAGATGGAGAGCCACGTATCGACGGACGAGATACTCGCACAGTCAGACCGATTGCGATTAGATCAAGTGTACTTCCTAGAACTCACGGTTCAGCACTTTTCACACGTGGTGAAACGCAAGCACTTGTAATTGCTACATTAGGCACAGGTCGCGATGAGCAAACGATTGATGCACTTCAAGGTGAGTATTCAGACCGCTTCATGCTTCATTACAATATGCCTCCTTATGCAACAGGTGAAACAGGACGTGTGGGCACACCTAAGCGTCGTGAAATTGGTCATGGTCGATTAGCAAAGCGTGCATTGCTTGCTGTCCTCCCTTCTAAAGAAGATTTTAGCTATACGATGCGTTTAGTTTCTGAAATTACAGAATCAAATGGTTCAAGCTCTATGGCATCTGTATGTGGCGGTTGTTTAGCATTGATGGACGCTGGTGTCCCAATCAAAGCTCACGTGGCAGGTATTGCGATGGGTCTTATTAAAGAAGGCAATCGTGTTGCTGTTTTGACAGATATCTTAGGTGATGAAGATCATTTAGGTGATATGGATTTTAAAGTGGCAGGTACTGAAGATGGTATTACAGCGCTTCAAATGGATATTAAAATTACAGGTATCACCACTGAAATTATGCAAGTGGCATTGAGCCAAGCTAAAGAGGGACGTGAACATATTTTAGCAATCATGAAAAAAGAAATGAAAGGTAGCCGTCAAGAGCTATCTACATTTGCACCAAGAATTATTACTGTGAAAATTCACCCAGATAAAATTCGCGAGGTGATCGGTAAAGGCGGATCAGTGATTAAAGCCTTAACTGAAGAAACCGGTGCTACGATTGATATCGAAGATGACGGTACTATTAAGATTGCTTGTGTGGATGGTCTTCAAGGTGAAGAAGCGAAGCGTCGTATTTTAGAAATCACAGCAGAAATTGAAGTAGGTCAAATCTACGAAGGTACTGTGATTAAGATGTTAGATTTTGGTGCAATTGTATCTCTTCTTCCTGGTAAAGATGGCTTACTCCACATTTCACAAATTGCTCATCAACGTGTGAATGCGGTGACTGACTTCTTGTCTGAAGGACAAAAAGTTAAAGTACAAGTAATTGAAGTGGATGACAAGGGCCGTGTTCGTGTAAGTGCAAAAGCACTGATTGAGCCTCCGGCTGCTGAAGAAAAAGCAGAAAGCAAGAAAGCAGACTAAGTGTCTTAGATTAATTTAAGACAACAAAAAACCCGGGAGATCCCGGGTTTTTTTATTTAAATAAATCAATTAACCTGCCATTTGTTTTTCGCGGATCTCATCAAGTGTTTTGCAATCAATACAGAGTGTTGCAGTGGGACGAGCCTCTAAACGTTTTAGACCAATTTCTTCGCCACAGCCTGTGCAGTATCCATAATCTTGGCTTTCGATATTTCTTAAAGTCTCATCTATTTTTTTGATAAGTTTGCGTTCACGGTCACGATTTCTAAGTTCAAGCGCCATATCCGATTCTTGGCTTGCACGATCGTTTGGATCTGCATGTGAGGTCAGCTCATCTTGCATTGTATGCACTGTGCGATCCATATCATGACTTAATTCTGTTTTCCATTCATTAAGAATGCTGCGGAAATGATTAAGCTGGCTTTTACTCATGTAGCCCTCACCTTTTTTAGCTTCATAAGATCTAAATTGTTTTAGACCCTTTTGAGATGAGCTTTTAACTTTAAGAGGGACAATTTTTGCAGGGACAGGTTTCTTAGATGCAACTTTTTTAACTACAACCATTTTAGGTGCTGGTTTTTTCTTAGCTACAACTTTTTTAACTGGAGCTTTTTTCTTTGCAACGATTTTTTTAGCGACAACCTTTTTAGGAGTCGGCTTTTTCTTAGCTACAACTTTTTTAACTGGAGCTTTTTTCTTTGCAACGATTTTTTTAGCGACAACCTTTTTAGGAGTCGGCTTTTTCTTTGCCACAACTTTTTTAACTGGAGCTTTTTTCTTAGCTACAACTTTTTTAACTGGAGCTTTTTTCTTTGCCACGACTTTTTTAGCTACTTTTTTAACTGCCATTTTTTAATCCTAAAGTAAAAACAAATGCAAATAATCGCGAAAGTTTACACTGATCGACTATGAAAGCAAGATGTAATTGACGTAATTTACGACTATTTATTGGGTGGATAGCTTTTGTGCGAGAAGCGTATTTTCCATTAATGTTGCAACCGTCATAGGTCCGACGCCGCCTGGGACAGGAGTAATAAAACCAGCCCTTGTTTTTGCGATATCAAATTCAATATCACCTATTATTTTTCCGCTCTCAACCCTATTGATACCAATATCAATTGCAATAGCACCAGGTTTAATCCAGCTTCCTTTAATCATGTCTGGTATGCCAGCCGCTGCCACAACAATGTCCGCCAATTCAATTTTTTGTTGGAGTTTTTGGGTATAGCGATTACATATAGTAACGGTGCAGCCTCCTAAAAGAAGCTCTAAGGCCATAGGGCGGCCAACATGATTTGATGAACCAACCACGATTGCATCAAGCCCTTGGATTGCCAGCTGGGTGGCTTTAATAAGCTTCATGACACCATAGGGAGTGCAAGACCTTAATTGGGGCCGCTTTATTGCTAAAAGGCCAATATTTTTAGGATGAAATCCATCGACATCTTTAAGTGGTGAAATATTTTCAAAAATGACGTCATTATTAATGTGTGAAGGTAAAGGTGACTGAACTAAGATGCCATCAATACTAGTATCATTATTTAATGTTTCAATAAGTGTTAAAAGTTCTTTTTCAGAAGTTTCATTAGGTAAGTCATAAGCAATCGACTTGACGCCAATTTTTTCACAGGCCAAACGTTTATTTTTGACATAGATGGACGACGCAGGATTAGAGCCTATAAGAACGACCGCTAAACTGGGATTGCGAATACCTTTTTTTGATCTCACATCAATTTCTTTTTTGAGATCTTGAAGAAGATTTTCAGCAATCGCTTTACCATCAATTATCTTGGCTGACATGAATTGATCCATCAATAAAAAAATTATCTTAACATATTGAATTTTAAATTTGTTCCATACTTGGTGAATCTTTTGTAAGAAGAAGCATCAAAGAGTATGATTAATATAAATTATTTTTTTAAGAGGAGCTTTAAGATCATGAAGAAAAGTGTTTGGGTAATAATTTCACTAGGATTAATTTTCGGTTTAAATCCACCTATTTTTGCAGACCATCATGATAAGGGTGAGCATTGTAAAATGCATACAAAAAAATCATTTGAAGAAGCCGACAAAGATCGTGATGGAACCCTGGATCGTGAAGAAGCAAAGGTTGTTTGCAAAGAGGATTTCGATCTTATGGATAAAGACCGTGATGGTACATTGTCTAAAGAAGAGCTTAATGCATGTAAGGGTAAAAAAGGTAAATCAGGCCATAAAAAAGCCGCTAAACCAGCGTAAATAGAAGAAATGCCGAGGTCTAAGACGGCGGCTTCATTTGACCTCAGCCCTTAATTAGGCTATATTCTCGCCCTCGGGGTGTAGCGTAGTCTGGTAGCGCGCCTGCTTTGGGAGCAGGATGTCGGGAGTTCGAATCTCTCCACCCCGACCAGATTTAGCATCTTACTTATTATAGAAAAAAAGGATTTTCTGTAACACGCTTTGTGTTGTTAAGCTGCCCGTAGCTCAACTGGATAGAGCACCAACCTTCTAAGTTGGGGGTTACAGGTTCAATTCCTGTCGGGCAGGCCAATTTCTAGTTCATTGGTGGCTGTAGCTCAGTTGGTAGAGTCCAGGATTGTGATTCCTGTTGTCGTGGGTTCGAGCCCCATCAGCCACCCCAGTTTTAAATGCATTGAATCAACAGTTAATTGACGATATAGTCATTTCAACTTTAATTAATGTTTAATGCATTCATGGACGATCAGCAACTTCTTCGATATAGCCGTCATATCTTATTGCCTGATATTGAATATCAGGGGCAAGAAAAACTTCTTAATAGCCATATACTCATTGTAGGTGCAGGTGGTTTAGGTTCACCTATTGCAATCTATTGTGCAGCTGCCGGTGTTGGAAAAATGACGATATGTGATTTTGATGATGTAGATTTAAGTAATCTACAAAGACAAATCATTCATGACACACAATCAGTTGGCATTAATAAAGCCTCTTCTGCAAAACAGTTTATTCAATTACTTAATCCAGATGTAGAAGTGATTGCTGTAACAGAAAAACAAACTGAAGCAAGCATGAAAGTCATTGCAAAAGATGTAGATGTCATTATTGATGGCTCAGATAATTTTACGACACGCTATGCGCTTAATCGAATCGCAGTGTCATTAAAGAAGCCACTAGTTTCAGGTGCTGCCGTGGGTTATGAAGGTCAGATTAGCGTCTTTGATATGAGACATGATAAGAGTCCTTGTTATCACTGTCTATTTCCAGATACAGGCGACCGCAGTGAAACGCGCTGTGCTGATAATGGTGTTTTTTCACCCACAGTCGGCATGATAGGCACTGCTCAAGCTGCCGAAGTCATGAAGATTATTTTAGGCATAGGCGAGTCTTTAGAGGGGCGCTTATTATTGCTTGATGTGAAATCGATGCAATGGAAAAATATTCAACTTAAAAAAGATCCATCTTGCGCTGTTTGTTCTAAGTGATTTTTTATGGCAGACATCTGCCCTGAGGCCTGATATCACTTATCCCTATGTTAAAATGAATCTTTAACGAATCCTCTATGTGCTTTATTCATGGAAAATAATCTCTCTAAACCTTTTAGCCCAAAAGATATTGAAAGTCATTGGTATGATTTTTGGGAATCAAAAGGCTTTTATCAAGCAGGCTTAGATACTAAGCAAAAAAATTCATTTTGTATTTTATTGCCGCCACCCAACGTCACAGGAACGTTGCATATGGGGCATGGATTCAATCAAACACTTATGGATGCATTAACACGCTATCACCGTATGAAGGGCGACAACACCTTATGGCAGCCCGGTACCGATCATGCAGGCATTGCAACACAAATCGTTGTTGAAAGACAGCTGGATAAAGAAGGTATTTCAAGACATAGCCTTGGACGAGAAAAGTTTTTAGAAAAAGTATGGGAGTGGAAAGCCTTCTCAGGCGGCACGATCACAGAGCAGATGCGTAGACTTGGTACTTCACCTGATTGGTCTCGCGAACGTTTCACGATGGATGAAGGTTTATCAAAAACGGTGACAGAAACATTTGTCAGTTTATTTAAAGAAGGACTGATTTATCGCGGTAAACGTTTAGTAAATTGGGACATTCAATTACAGACAGCCGTTTCTGATTTAGAAGTAGTGCAAGAAGAAGAGGATGGATTCTTGTGGCATATTCAATACCCACTCGCATCTGGTGATGACCATTTAACTGTTGCTACCACTCGACCTGAAACAATGCTGGGTGACGTTGCGATTATGGTTCATCCTGAAGATGCACGATATCAAAAACTTGTTGGCCAAATGGTAAAACTTCCTTTATGTGATCGTGAAATTCCAATCATCGCAGATGATTATGTTGATCAAACATTTGGGACGGGCGTTGTTAAAGTAACGCCCGCGCATGACTTCAATGACTATGCTGTAGGGTTGCGACATAAGCTACCTATGATAAGTGTGTTGACGCTCGATGGATATATTAACGAGGAAGCACCTAAGGCCTATCAAGGGCTAGATCGATTTGCTGCACGTAAAAAAATTGTAGAAGATTTAGAGCTCCAAGGATTTCTTGTTAAAACTGAAAAACATAAACTTAAAATTCCACGAGGTGATCGAACAGATGTGGTGATCGAACCAATGCTGACTGATCAGTGGTTTGTTGCCATGACTAAAAAAGGCCATGATGGAAAAAGTATTACAGAAAAAGCCCTTGATGTTGTGAAGACGGGTGAAATTAAATTCTTTCCAGATAACTGGGTGAATACTTATAACCAGTGGCTGAACAACATTCAAGATTGGTGTATTTCAAGGCAGCTTTGGTGGGGCCATCAAATCCCAGCTTGGTATGGTGATGAAGGTCAGGTGTGGGTTGCGCATAATGAGGAAGAAGTAAAAGCCTTAGCTTTAAAAGATGGCTATCAGGGAAGTTTAAAGCGTGATCCAGATGTTCTAGATACTTGGTACTCATCAGCGCTATGGCCTTTCTCAACCCTTGATTGGACGCCTGATTATCCAAAGGTGTCAAATCCAGCTCTCGATCTCTATTTACCCTCGACGGTATTAGTGACAGGTTTTGATATTATCTTTTTCTGGGTCGCTCGAATGGTCATGATGACTAAACACATTACTGGAAAGATTCCATTTAAGCATGTTTATGTGCATGGACTTATTCGTGATGCAGAAGGCCAGAAGATGAGTAAGTCAAAAGGAAATGTCTTGGATCCTATCGATTTGATCGATGGCATTTCACTTGAAGCGCTTATTGAAAAAAGAACAACCGGGCTTATGAATCCAAAACAAGCCGAATCAATTACTAAAAAAACACGCAAAGAATTTCCAGAAGGTATCGCCGCTTTTGGCACAGACGCCTTACGTTTTACTTATTCAAGCTTAGCGAGTCCTGGACGTGACATCAAATTTGATCTTCAACGTTGCGAAGGCTATCGAAATTTCTGCAATAAATTATGGAATGCGACACGTTTTGTTCTTATGAACTGCGAAGGTAAAGAAAATGGTTTTGGAGAATGCGTAGAGGGTTATCTTGAATTTTCAAAAGCTGATCGTTGGATTGTAAGCGAATTACAAGAGAGAGAAGTGGCTATTGAAAAAGCATTTTTAGATTACCGATTTGATTTATTGTCACAAGAACTTTACCAATTTGTTTGGGATGAATTTTGTGATTGGTATCTTGAGGTTGCTAAAGTTCAATTGCAAATGGGAAGTGAAGGAGAGCAAAGGGCGACACGGCGAACACTTTTACGCGTTCTTGAGATTATTTTGCGATTAATACATCCAGTAATGCCTTTTATTACCGAAGAAATTTGGCAAACGATCGGCCCTATGAATGGAAAAAAAGGCCCTTCGATTATGCTAGAGCCTTATCCTCAAAGTGACAGCAAAAAAATTGACCGAGAAAGTATTCAATGGATGTCTACTTTGAAAGAGATGGTAGATGTGTGCCGAAAACTTCGCGGCGAAATGAATATTTCCCCAGCACAAAAAATTCCACTTGTGATCGCAGGAAATAAAAAGTCACTTGAGCTCTATGCACCCTATCTTAAAGCACTTGCTAAATTAACTGATGTTGAAATTGTGGAAGAACTTCCAGTAATCGATGCGCCAGTGATGTTAGTGAAAGACTTTAAATTGATGCTTAAGGTTGAAGTAGATGCTGCAGAAGAAAAAGAAAGAATTACAAAAGAACTTAATCGCATTCAAATTGAAATCCAAAAAGCTAAAGGTAAGCTAGAAAATGCCAGCTTTATAGATAGAGCCCCTGAGGCAGTGGTAGCACTAGAAAAAAAACGCTTAGAAGAGTTCTTAGAGAGCTTTGAAAAGCTTAATGTACAACTAAAAAAGTTAGCTTAAACGACGTTTCTTGATAAAGAAAGTAATGACGCCATCTTCGTCTTGAAGAGATAAAAGTTCATGCCCTGTCTGGCGACAAAATGCATCAAAATCTTTTTTGCTTCCAGGGTCTGTGGCAATAATTTTTAAGACCTCATCAGATTTAATTTCATTTAAACCTTTTTTACATCGCAAGATCGGAAGTGGACATTTAAGTCCTGTTGCGTCAACTTCATAATCATAATGCATATTATTTAAGTGCTGAGAAAGTGAAGCCGGCATTTGCCCAAGCAATAATACCGCCCGCTAAGTTATACACGTCATGATAATCATGTTCAGCTAAATAAGATGCTGCGTGAGCTGAGCGAATGCCGCTATGGCAATAAAAAACAATACTAGATTTTTTGGAAAGTTTACCGAAAGCTTGAGGAAGGCTTGAAAGCGGAATATGTTGCGCACCTTGAATAACGCCTCTTGCAACTTCATCATCATTTCTTACATCAATTAAAACTAAATCATCTTGCTTGAACATGCTGTGTAAGGTTGCGGCATCAATGGTCATAAAAGCACTCATGAGGATAACAGCTTAAATATTAAAGAATTTTTTGAATGATCAGCGCAATTACATTTGTTGCAGCTAGCGCTTGAAGTCCCCAGAGCGTGAATTTCATCCCTTTCACTCTAAGTTCCATATTAGGTGTTGCTTCCAGAAAAGCTTTTGCATAATAAAGTCGGCCCGCAGTAAATACACCACCTAAAAGTAAAACAATCGTCCAATGAATATGGTTGGCTTCAAGGCATCCTAAGAGAATAAGACCTAAAGGAACATATTCCGCAAAGTTTCCGTGCGAACGAATCGCTTGTTGCAAGTCTTCTCGACCGCCATCACCCAAAGACACTTCATTTTGACGTCTTAGGTTAATGACGTTTAATGCTAATTTAACGTATACAAAGGTAAGAATAGCGGCGTAAATAGCAGTAAGTTTTAACATGATGTTTAAATTGAATAATCTAAGATGCACTCATTATAACATCGAGATGAGAGCGATATAAAAGGGCGCTTAGTTAATTTTGAGTGCAATAGCTTCTTGAAGTTTGAGCGACAGGTCTTTTCTTGATTGCGAAGGCTTGACCGGATGCCCAATATGTAAAATGACCTCAATTTGATTGGATTTAGCCACTCGCTTAAAGGATTGAAGTAAAGTCGTTGAACCATGAAAGCTCGTGCGGTTTGTAAGAACTTTATTTTCCTTATATTTGATTGAGAGAGGTAAAAGTAATTTGTCAGACTCAAAGGCTGATTGAAATAAGCTGCTCTTAAAAGGAAGCACTTGGTATCCGTTTGACGTAATGCCTTCAGGGAAAATACATATTGACTGTTTTTCATTTAAAAAGTGATGGTTCATCGCTTGGATGACATCAGGTAAATTTGATTTACGATTACGGTCAACAAAAATGGCACCAGAAATTTTAGCCAGCATCCCAATAATAGGCCATGTTTTGACATCCGATGCTGATACGAATGTGACAGGCTTTAACGAAAAGATCACAGGAATATCTAGCCATGAAATATGATTTGAAACGATAAGATAACTATCTTTACTTAGAAGCTTTAAAGCTTCGCCATTGAGTGTAATTTTAATCTTTAAAATACGTAGGAGACGTTTCGCCCAGTATTGAATGAGAAGATGATGGATGTTTTTTGGAAGAACAATCATCGCGATACAAAGAATTAGTGCTAGAAGTAAATGAAACGCCATGAAAACAGATTTAAAAATAAAGTTCATAGTGGATTATAAGAGTTCGATGCCATAAGATTTTAGAATTTTTGCAAAAATATAAAATGTAACTAAAGTAATGACAACAGATATGCCAAGTGTTGGCCAAAAACCAAATCGTTTAAGTAAAAAAGGAAATGCTAGGAACATGGGTAACGTAGGTATGACATACCAAAAAGTATACCAAGCATGATTTGCAATTTTAGATTCCGGCTGTTTTTCTAAATATAGCCAAATTAAAGTTAGCACTGTCACAAGAGGAAGCGCTGCGATGAGCCCACCTAAACGATCACTTTTTTTAGCTACCTCAGAAATAAAAACAACCATACCTGAGGTGATTAGAAGCTTAAATAAAATCCACATTACATTTCTTCTTTCATTAATTGAATGTCAGGCTTTTCTTCAGGAAAGGCCTTTAAATAAACTGCCAAGTCTGGATCAAGCGTATCCCAATTGACCAAGCTTGCTACTTTTTTATATATTTCATGCATAAAGCGATTTCTGTGCTTACAGAAATTTGTAAGATGAATGAGTTCATGACCCGTTTCGATTTTAGCAGGATAAGCTGTTTGGCCACTTTGAATTGTTTTGGCACCAATTTTATACGACCAATTAACAGCTTCAATCCATAAGCGAAAGTAGATAAACCAATCTCTAGGGGCGTCATAATCAATGCCAATAAATTTGTTAATCACGTGCCCTTTAAGATCAAAACAAAGCATAAAAGCCACAATCTCTTGAGAAGACTGGTGTCTTAAGACAATAAAGTGCGCTTCTTTTTCGCGAGAAATAAATTCAAAGAATTCGGGTGTTAGCTCTTCAAATTTAGTTTTACCTTTTGAATAAGTTCTTGAGAATAGTCGGTAAAGCTGATGAAGGGTTTGATTGTCAGGCAAATGAACTATACTGACATCCAAAGGAGCTGGAAGTGCTTTCTTTAGCTTTTTTAGAAATTGGTCTCTTCTAGACGATTTGAGAGAGTTTATATAATCGTCAGTATTTCCCCCTTCAAGTGTTACAAGTGCCGACGGAAAACTTATAAGCGGGAATAATTTTTTAGATTTGGAAATGGTGGCAAGTGTTTGATGGTATATATTTGGAAAGTCTTTCCAAACTAACATAGCTGCTTTGTATTTTTGCGCTTGTTTTTCAGCAGCCTCCTGGACACAGAGAAAAATATCATCCTGTGTTACTGTCTGAGCTTTTAAAATTTTTGGATCAATCCCGATATGCCCCTCATCAGAGCTGGCACTGCCAATAAAAAAAGTACGTTGATATAAGAAAGACGGGATGATTTTGCTGATTAGCTTTACGATTGGCAAAATCATCGGAGGCATCACAAGCTCAATGGGTACATCCTTGACGAAAGCAGGGGCGATGGCAATTGGCTCTCCATTCAAAGAAATCAGACCATAGGTAAAAGTGAATTGCTCTTCTAGGTGAGCACACTCGAGTGATCTGTACCACCACTGACCTTCGTACGGTGCTGGAAAACAACTATCCCAGAGCGCCTGTGGTATTTGCGATTCAGAATTAAGCCATTCAAGAGAGAGCTGTTGTATCATCTATCAGAATTATACTTAAAACGTCGTGATTCTAGACTTATGCAGAAATTTTTATTTTTTTTAATTACACTTTTCTTTAGCGGGTTACTTTTTGCAGTTCATTCAGATTACTGTGTGAACTGTGAACGGGATAAACATGGGCGCATTAAAAGAAGTCTTGAAGCCAAGAAAGCTTTTAAAAAAATGCAACCATGTCCATCAACAGGTAAACCTTTTGGAGCTTGTCCCGGTTATATTATTGATCACGTCATTCCTTTAAAGCGAGGTGGCATAGATGCTCCATCAAATATGCAATGGCAGACTGTCGAAGAATCAAAAGAAAAAGATAAATGGGAATAACTTATTATATGAAACGCAATTTCAAGTAATATAATCTATATTATGGGACGACAAATATTTTATATTGATTATCCGCAAGAGCATCAAGGTGATGCATTACATGCTTATCAATGTAAGTTTTGCAAAATAGATACGGTAAAAATTAATGGATTACTTGAAAATCATTTGCCAAATTGTAACTATAGAGTTGAAAAAGAAAAAACGATTACTGAGTAAGTCCTCGACCAATTAAAGCAGCACCAATGACACCAGCTGAATCACCCAGCATGTTTTTAACAATCGGCGTTGAAGGCGTGTCATTAAAAATACGTGCATAAACTTCATCAATACCTTCCTTGTATAAACTTTTTTCATTAGAAAGACCGCCGCCTAATACAACAATATCAGGGTCTAAGATATTAATAAGATTAGCTAAGGCTTGACCAAAGCGCGCATAAAAATCTTGTTTAATATTTTTTAGGGCTTCGTCTTTCGATGGCGCATTAAAAAAATCAATCGCTGAGAGTGTCTTACCTGTTTTATCTTGAATTCTTTTTTCTAAACCACCCCCCGATATAAAACTTTCTACACAGCCATTTGCCCCGCAATAACAGGGGTAGCCTTGAGGATCGATCACCATATGACCCCATTCACCCGCGATATTTTGTGGCCCCTGTCTAATTTTTCCATCAAATACAATGCCACCGCCACAGCCTGTTCCCATGATGACGCCAAACACAGAGGGATATCCTTTACCTGCTCCCATTAATGCTTCTGCAAGAGCAAAACAATTAGCATCATTTTCAATCACGATGTCATGGACTAGCTTATCTTCAAGAAGAGATTGAAGTGGCAAGCTGTTTAAGCAAAGCGTATTAGAGTTTTTAAGTAGATGTGTTTTCTTTGAGATCGAGCCAGGCGTTCCTAAGCCTAGTGAATGTGTTTTATTCTGTATAGATATGAGCGCTGTTTTATAGAGCGAATGAATTTGCTTAAAGATATGCTCGCTCCCTAAATGGGCTTCTGTGAGTAATCGCTCCCGAAAAATAATCTTGTCCTGACTGTCTAAAACAGCCACTTCAATTTTAGTGCCACCTAAGTCAATACCGATATGATAATTAGATGTCATTTAATTATTTTGAAAATGACGTCTGATATACCAAACGATGAAAATGATTGCACCACCAGCAATCACATAATGAAATTCGTGAAAGTAAACTTTTAATGAGTCCCAGTGCTCACCAAATACCATGCCTGTGTATGCAAGTGCCCAGCACCAAATAAATGAGCCGACAAATGTGTAGATAATAAACTTAGTCATATTCATACGCGCAATTCCTGCAGGAAGTGCAATAAAAGTTCTTACAGCTGGAAGAAGGCGACCTAAAAAGATAATGATCTCACCATAATTTTTAAACCAATCATCTGCCATCCTTAAATCTTTTTTAGAGATGAGTACGAAACGGCCATATTTTTCAGCAAGCTGTCTGCCACCTGTTTTTCCTACATAGTAAGCAGGTATAGAGCCCAATACACAGCCTAGCGCACCCATTAAGGCGACTATCCAGAGCACCATCTCACCTTTAAAAACAAGATATCCTGCGAAAGGCATAATAATTTCGGAGGGTAATGGAATACAGGCTGACTCAATAGCCATCAGTAATACGATACCCCCATATCCCATAGTGGATATAACACTCATAATCCAAATAGCTAATAATCCAATTAATTTTTCTAGCATCACGCATAACCCAATATAAGCTGATATCGAATTCTATCTTATGTTTCATAAACCTTTAGTGAATCTGCAAATTTTTACTATAATGAATTACACAATTTTTAAAAAAACATATATGAAACATATCACGCTATTATTTTTATTTGTCTTGCTCTCAAGCTGCAGCATGATGACCTATACGAATCAGAGTAAGCTATCTAATACGAGCAAAACTTATATTATTAACTGTGCTTTTTGGGATGCTTGTTATGCAAAAGCAGAAAAGCTATGTTCAAATGGGTATAGCCTTGTAGATAAATCAGCAAGCTTGCCTTACAGTTTAGAAGTTTCATGCAAGTAACTGTAAGCTAATAACCTGTTAAATCTATCGTGCATGAAATGAATATCCAAAAGACAAATAAGATAGCTTGGCACTTTAATCATAGCTATACAAAATTACCCAAAGATTTTTTTGTCGAACAACTCCCAGTAAAAGTATCAAATCCAAAACTTATTTTATTAAACGAGCCTTTATTAAAGGCTTTAGGTTTAGATATAGAAGCCTTAAGTCCTGAGGCTTGGGGCAATATTTTTTCTGGGAACACACTGCCTGAAAAAGCACACCCTATTGCAGAAGCATATGCGGGACATCAGTTTGGACACTTTGCGTTATTAGGCGATGGGCGGGCTGTCCTCTTAGGCGAACACATTAACCCGGAGGGGGATCATTTTGATATTCAATTTAAAGGATCAGGGCAAACGCCTTACTCTAGACGTGGTGATGGTCGCGCCGCATTAGGACCTATGTTAAGGGAGTTCATTATAAGTGAGGCGATGAATGCACTGAATATTCCCACCACAAGAAGTTTGGCAGTAGTGACAACAGGGGAAAGTATTATGCGGGATGAAGTGTTACCTGGTGCGATACTTACGCGTGTAGCAAAAAGTCATATTCGTGTAGGTACTTTTCAATTCGCATCCACATTAAATGATATCAATAAATTAAAAGCACTCGCTGATTACACGATTGATCGCCACTATCCTGAGTGTAAAGCAAAGGACAATCCCTACCTTGCTTTTTTAAATGCGGTGATTGAAAGACAAGCGTTGCTTATTAGTCAATGGATGCATGTAGGTTTTATTCATGGCGTTATGAATACGGACAATATGTCCATCAGTGGCGAAACGATTGATTATGGGCCTTGCGCGTTTATGGATCGTTATCACCCTGAAACCGTCTTCAGCTCCATTGATCGTCAAGGTCGTTATGCATATTCGAATCAACCACCTATAGCGCAGTGGAATCTAGCAAGATTTGCTGAGACTTTAATTCCGCTTATAGATCACAATGCTGATAAATCAATTGAATTAGCTTCTCAGTCTGTTAATAATTTTTCAGACCAATTTCAAATAGCATGGTTAAAAGGTATGCGACAAAAGCTAGGTTTATTTAATGAAGAGGGAAGCGACATTGAATTAATCAATGAATTATTAGTGCTTATGCAAAAAAATAAAGCTGACTATACGCTTACATTTAGACATCTTTCATCCGATGCGATTTTAAAGGATGCTATTTTTAAAGATACATCATTTAAAGTTTGGTATAAAAATTGGCTCCATTGCATTCAAAAACAAAAAGAAGGTGAAGAGACATCAAGACTCAAGATGTTAAAATATAATCCAGCAGTCATTCCGCGTAATTATTTAGTAGAGAAAGCTTTGTCCCTGGCAGTGGCTGATCAGGACTACAAGTTTTTAAATGATTTGATTGCAGCGCTTTTGAAACCCTATGAGGACTCGCACGTATTTAGCGAGCCACCTATAGAGGAAGATAAGTCTTATAAAACATTTTGTGGCACTTAAAAAATCACATATGAGGCACTAAGCCTTATGTGTGACGATCGAAACTATTTCTTTTTCGTAGCTTTAGGTGCTTCTTTTACTTTTGAAGGTTTAGCAGACTTTATAAGGAGCGCTTTAAGATCTTCAAGGTCTTTACTTTGAGCCGCTACTTTTTCTTCCAATTCAGACATAACAGCTTTCTTTTGTGCGTCAGCTTTTTCATAGTCAGTTACTTTTTGGTTAAGCGTTGCAATTTGACCATTTAAATTTTTAATTTCTGCAGTTTGTGAGCTCAATTGATCTTCCGCGTTATAAGCGCTATATGAAAAGTAACCCGCTACCGCGATTAAAATTGCAATGATGATGTTTTTAAAAGTGCCAGAGTTTTCCATCTATGATTCCTTCTTGATTATGTTAAGTTTAAAAAGTATTCGTTTACATACATACTCTCTTAGGTAGGCATAATATAAGAAAGTTCAGCAATCTCAAAGCGACTGAAAGCTTTTGGGAAAATAGAAAACCCGCTTAAAAGCGGGTTTTCTTTAAAACAAGTAATCAATTATTTTAAAACGATCACTTTTGTAGCTTTTGAACAGAGCTCAACTCTTGATTTATCTACCATACCTACAACATCTTCTGAGCGAAGATTAGCTTGCAAAAGAGCTTTCTCAGCTTCTGTTTGAGCTTTGCAAGCAAGCGCAAAATCCTTATTTCTAACAGCGATGTCGCTTAAATTTTGTAAGCGCACTGCGCGTTCTAATTCATGAAATTTTTCATTGCTTTGAACGAATGTGGACGCAGCCACCGTAGTTGATATTGCTGCAACAGCAGCGACAATAATAAGACTTAAACGTACTGACTTTTTCATTTCTTTATCCTTTTGGGTTGTATTAATTTTGTACACTTTTGATGTACATGATCATATTAGTTGATAATTGTTAACAAATTATGACATTGGCATAGCTCTTGGATTGTAAGGGGAGTGGAGAGTCTTATGTCTAGAAAGCGCTCTTAATGAGCCCTCTAGATTTTTTTAGAAAAATTACTATGCTATAAATAAAAAAAGCCAGCGAGCGCTGGCTTTTAAATTTGATCTAAATTATTTAGATTGTGTTTTTAGTGCCTTGCTGCAAAGCTCTTGATTGCTCTTATGAATCATGCCAAGTAAGTCCTCAGACTTGGAGTGAACTTTACCTAAATATTCTTCTGCCTCAGTTTGTGATTTGCAAGCAAGGACATAATCTTTGTTCCCAATAGCGATTAAAGTTAAATTTTGTAAGCGTGAAACAGCCTCTAATTCTTTAATCTTTGTTCTGGCGTTAACATATTTAAATGCGATAGCTGCTGTAGCAACTAATCCAATAAGTGCCACTGCTATTGTTACTTTTGTATTTTTTTTCATTACTTCCCTTAGTTAATGCTTTTTTTAAATTTGAATGGTGGCCAGGGGCAGAATCGAACTGCCGACACGCGGATTTTCAATCCGCTGCTCTACCGACTGAGCTACCTGGCCATATAGAACCTCACGATAAAACCGTGAAGAAGCGGAATTATAGCAAAAATGCTGACTTTTACCGAGTTTTAGGGGTCAATTTATCCAATTAACGAGACCAATAGAGCGAGCCACTTTGCTGGATGGGAAGGGCAGTAAAGAAAATTTATTTTTTTGCAGATTATCTAAATTTAGGGCTAAAATTTACTTTGAAAAATCTTTTTACTTACCAGGATTAATATCATGAGCGTATTAGAAAATTTCAAAAAGTTAAAAGCAGAGGGAAAGAAAATTGTAGTTGTTACTTCTTACGACTACTGGAGCGCAAAGATTCTTAACGAAACCGATGTAAGTGGTATTTTAATTGGTGACTGTTCGTCTATGGTCATGCATGGCCATGGCGACACATTGAGTTCTGATGTAGAAACCATTGCGATGCACACCCGAGCGGTGAGAAAAGGAGCTAAAGATAAATTCCTTATTGCTGCTATGCCTTTCATGAGCAATAGAAAGGGGATGAAGGAGACAATGGATAACGTTGAAATCTTAATCAAGGCTGGAGCCAATGCACTCAAGATAGAGGGTGTTGCTGGAAACGAAGAGCTCTATGCGCATCTATCTCAATCAGGTATTCCTACAATCGGACACATTGGGCTTACACCATCTCACCACAATGCAATCGGTGGATTTAAAGCTCAAGGTAAAACTATTGAAAGTGAGCTTAGTCTCATTGAAGAAGCCAAAAAACTTGATAAGCTTGGATGCATAGCCATCGTTTTAGAGGCTGTCCCACAACACGTAGGTGCCTTGGTTAGAGACGCAGTTTCTATCCCAGTTGTCGGTGTCGGAGCAGGATTAGACGTAGATGGACAAGCACTGGTTTTTCAAGATGTCCTAGGATTCTCTACAGACTTTAAGCCTAAATTCGTAAGAACATACCTGAATGGGGCCGATCTTATCAAAAATGCCATAAATCAGTTTGCAGCAGATGTCCATACAGGGGCATTCCCATCAGCAATAGAAACCTACGCACCGTCTAAGGAACAGCTACTTAAGAAATAAACAGTTTATTTAAGTTCAAAGCTTACAACAATAAAGACTTAACACTTTTTAACATTCTAAAAAGTGTAGGTTTTATTGGGAGTAACGCAATGTGTCAAAGGTATATCTAGTTCAGTTATATTTTCTATGTCACTACACGGCCCAAAAAGGCTGATTCCAATTCTTTTTGCATCATTGTGTAAAGAAGCAAAAAAACGATCGTAAAATCCTTTACCGTAACCTACCCGATAACCTTTAAGATCAAAAGCCAGAAGAGGAGTGATTACAACATCAATGGCATCGTTTTTTTTCCAAATAGGATCAATTGGTTCGGTAATGTTATTTTTTGTTTGTTTTGTTTTGGTATCAGGTCCAAATTCTGCATTTTTTAATGTGCCCTCTTCAAAGTTACTAACAGGCACGACAACATTGATATTATTTTCCCAACAATACTGAATGATTAACATAGTATTTATCTCACCCTTTGAGTAGATGGGTAAAAAACAATGAATACACTCAGGCTTAAATTTTTTAATAAGCTCAATAGTATTTTGGATAAGATGAGATTCTTCTTCTTCAAATACGGCAGCAGGAAGTTCTTGGCGCTTTTTTAAATATGTTTTTCTAACTATATCTTTTTTCATAATAAAAGTTGTCAGGGTAATAAGGAAGTGGTGGTCAGATGGAACCTCACAACAAAATCGTGAAGAAGCGCAAGTATAGCAAAAATAGCTCTTTTTATCTTACTCCAAGCAGGTATTGGTTAATCCAGAGCTCTATAGCGTCTAGTTAAGTGACGCAAAGTGTTGAAGGCTTTATTCGTTATAATTATGATATGAAATCCTACAATATTCTCTTTCTCTGCACCGGCAATTCTGCCCGTAGCATTTTAGCTGAAGCACTTGTAACAACTTTAAGTGGCGGTAAATTTATTGGTTATTCAGCAGGTTCTAACCCAGCAGGACTTGTGAATCCTTTTGCTTCCGAGTTAGTGATAGAAATGGGTTATCCAAAAGAGAAGTTACGATCCAAGAATTGGGATGAATATAGTTTGCCTGGTTCACCACAAATGGATTTCATTATTACGGTATGTGATAACGCAGCTAATGAAGTATGTCCTATTTGGTTAGGTCACCCTTCAACAGCGCATTGGGGATTTCCTGATCCTGCAAGCGTTGAAGGAACAGATGCAATTAAACGAGAAGCATTTCAAAAAACATTATTAGGATTAACAAAGAATATTGAAGCACTTATTCATTTACCTATCGACCAACTAGATTTATTATCCTTAAAGAAAGCTATTCAAGACATCCATGATAAATAAAAAATATTTAACAGAATTCTTTGGCACCGCAGCATTATTGTCTGTCATCACAGGCTCAGGTCTTATGGGGCAAGCACTTTCCTCTGGCAATGACGCTGTGACACTGCTTGGTAATAGTATCGCTACCGGGGCTGGCCTTTATGTATTGATTATGATTTTAGGTCCCATTTCAGGGGCGCACTTTAATCCACTAGTCAGTGTGATGGCTTACACCCACAAACAATTAAAACGCAAAGACTTAGTACCCTATATTGCCGCGCAAATCTCAGGCGCAATTTCAGGTGTTTGGATAACACATTTGATGTTTAACTTACCTATCATTCAAACATCAACAAAAATCAGAACTGGATTGGGTATTTGGGTAAGTGAAGTGATAGCAACACTGATATTGCTTACAGTGATTTATCTAGGATTAAAATATGCCAAGAAACAAATTGCAATGATTGTGGCTTTAACAGTGACCGCAGGCTATTGGTTTACTTCATCAACTTTCTTTTGTAATCCAGCTGTGACATTCGCCCGAAGTTTAACAGACACATTTGTAGGTATTGCTCCACAAAATATTTTAGGATTTGTCATTCCGCAAGTTATTGCGCTCATTCTCATACTTCAAATCATTAAAAAATAGTTTTATAAGCTACTTCCGCATATAAATTAGATCTAAAGAGAGGTGAGATGAGCATTATTTTTTGAAAGAGCATTCTAGAACACCTACAACTTCTTCCCCAAGATATACCATCATCGCCCCATTTTCTCTATTAAAAGTATAAGCGTATTTATCATTCCAAAAGCGCATACTTTTCTCGTCAATAGATACTTTAGTTTGGGGGATTTTATTGACTATAACAATTTGCTTTGCTTCATCAAATTGAACTGACAAAGCTCCCCCATCAATTGCATTACAAAAACTAGTCTGCATTTCAGCATATAGATTAGAAGCAAAGAGAAGTGATAGCAGTAAAGTTAAAAATTTCATTAGAGGCTACTATCTTCTTATGAAGATTTAAATTTTTTATAGAAACTTAAAAATTTATTTATATTTACGAAGTGCGAGATTAACCAGAATATACCTATATAAGCAAATGAGGATAAGAAATATTGAGGTAAGTATTCCCAACCATGTAATACGCTATCAAAAAAAGATGGATTTCCAAATCTTCCAGAAAAAATATAGTAAGTCTGAGTGGAAATTATAAAAGCTAAGATTATTGCAATAGATACTATGGGTATAAAAATTGACAATTTTTGAATTAACTTTTTATGATATAAGAAATATCCACTGAGCCAAAGAACACCATACGCAGGAATAAGACCCCAGTAACCATTAGTTAAACAAAAACCTAATTTTGGATCGAAGGCTGATGCACCAAAATCTATCACTAATCCAAGTAAAAAAAGCGCAAGAAAAAATCTAATATTTTTGAGATAAATTCCACCAACCAGGAATAAGGCTAGGCTTGCATCAGGAAGATTATAGAAAGTTGTGATGTGACTTCCTCGAGTTAATATCAAAACTAAAGATAGAATGATTAAGAAAAGCGTCTCGTGTGTTTTTAATCTTAAATATTGGAATGACATAATTTTCCTTAAATTTAATAAACAAATTTTACTCTAAATTTACTGTGGCTCATATCGCAAGGAGATAAAAAAACTTTGGCTGGGCGTTTGGTAGCGAAAACCATCCGTAGTTGGATTTCCTTCATAGGCATAAGTATAGTTTTTACCTAAAACATTATCTACCCTAGCATTCATTGTTAGGTTTTTGTTAATTTGATAATCAGCAAATAAATTTGTTTTAATATAACCCGGTATATTGAAAAGATTTGCAGCATCATTATATCTGTTTCCTGATCCAGTAGCTTCAAAACCTAAATTCCAATTTTGAATGAAATAATTTAAGCCCACTGTTCCAAAAAAATTACTTCTTCTTGGTAAGTATTTATCAGCACTTTCATTCATTGGAGATTGCACTGTGAAACTACTTTTGACTTGAAAATGATTCATAAAATGGCTACTTGATACTGTTGCGCCATAGATTTCAGCGGTATTGATGTTGTAAGGTCGAAAATTAGTTGTACTATCAGAAATTATAAAATCTGTTATTTTATTTTTAAATGTCACAAAAGAAAAAAATTCTGTATCAGATTGATATTTAAGTTGCGCTTCAACGTTTTTAGATTTTTCTGGTTGTAAATCTGGATTTGCATAACTACCAGCATAAAGATAATTAAATGTTGGTGATCTAAAGGCAGTGCCAAACGACGAAGCGATAGACCAATTAGAGTTCATTGCATAAGAATATCCAATATTTCCGGTTGTAGCATCTCGGTAGACACTATTAAAGTCTTTTCTGACGTTAGCTTGAAAATTATGATTCGCTTGATTCAGATTATAACCAATCATATACGCATCATTTTGACGATCTTTTTTTGAGTAGCTTGTATCTGTCACATTAATTTTCTGATCAAGTTTATCGTACAACAAAACTAGCGACCCGACAGGCAAAATTAAATCATTTTGCCAAGTGATTTGATTTTGAATCGTTTTATAAACGTTATCAACTTCTCTTGTAGCGCCAGAAATATATCTTTGTTTTTCGACATAATCATCTATCCCCAGTCCTACTCTAAAACTAGATTTCCAATAATTAGTGAGCTGGCTATTAACGGTACCACTAAAGCTTTCTTGATCCTGAGTATTTTTCCAATCAATACTTGGATCCCAATTTGCATAACGATTATCGTATTTATTTTTACCTTGGCTTAAAAAGTATTGAAAGTTTATATCGAGCTTCTCGTTAATTTTATGACTTAGAGAGGCAGAAACACTTTTATTTCTGTAGCCATCCTTATCCAAATTATAGATATTCGCTGCTGCTGCCGGATTTGTATTTGGCTCGAAAGCAGAAAATCCTGTCGAGCTTTGACTAGATAGGTTAATAGCATAAGAGGTTTTGTCGTCTCCTCCTCGTATACCGCCTTGCGCAATTGAAGTATTGTATTTACCGTACCCATAAGAAAAATAAGGTTTAAAACCATTCAAACCTTTTTTTGTAAAGATTTGAATGACACCACCAATAGCATCTTGGCCATATAAGCTCGAGGCTGGACCTCTAACGATTTCAATTTTTTCAATTTGTGATAAGGGAATATTTTCTATAGCAGTCAGACCTGCTGTTGCAGAATCAATTCTGATGCCATCTAACAAAATTACTGAATGTGTTGAGCTGGCCCCTCTTAAAAATAGCGTAGATACTTTTCCTTGTCCGCCATTATTTGATATTTCTATTCCAGGTTGTCTTTGAAGAAGCTCAGGTAGTGAAGAAGATCCTGCGAGTTTGATTTCTTCCTCAGAAATTATAGTTATATCAGCAATAACATTCTTTTTGGAAATAGGCGTGCGTGTTGCTGTGACAAACACATCAGAGGTTTTAAGTGTGGCGTCTGCAAAAACATTTGCTGTAAAAAGTTGAGTCATTAATAGACTCAATAGAATAATTTTTTTCATAGTATTTCTAAATAATCATGCAACCCCGCATGAGATTAATGAATAGAAATACTTTAGGAGAAAATAAATGTGAAGAGTGCTCACAAATCAAATACCACTCCCCGTAGTATTTCTGTGTGAGTTACTAGGCCGGTCTCCGGACTCGTAAGATTTGATTCATGGCCTTCCCGAAATAAATTCAGTGGCATGTGTATATGAATCCACGCTTACTTACCGTTGCGGGGGCAGTATAGGAATTGTTGTTACACTCACCTATTTCCCAGTTTCAATGTTTTCTTAAATGAAGATAAACCTTAAGAAGACATCACCTAACAACTTGAAAACATCGTAGCACATCTTTGGTATACTCAAACTTAACGATTTATAAATTTATTGATTGCAATGCAAAGGATATTTAGTTATGGCAAGAACAGTGAAATGTGTCAAATTAGACAAAGAATTAGATGGTTTAGATTTTCCGCCATACCCAGGCCCTTTGGGCAAACGTATTTTTGAGAGCGTATCTAAAGAGGCATGGGCAGGTTGGCTTAAACACCAAACGATGTTAGTGAACGAGAACCGATTGAGTTTTGTGGATCCGGCAGCGCGTAAATATTTAACCGAACAAACCGAAGCTTATTTTTTTGGTGACGGTGCGGATAATGCGTCGGGATATGTACCACCTAAAAGCTAATTAAAAATGAAGACGTAAAAAAACACTCCCGAGGAAGTGTTTTTTATTTTTTAAATGAATTATTCAGCAATCGTCTTTTTAATCTCTTTGATTGTTGAGTGTCTAATGTCAGCACCCTTCACAGCATACACAATGTGTTCTGAGATATTTTTGCAATGATCACCAATGCGTTCGAGCGCTTTGACTACCACGAGCAACTCTAAAGACACTGAAATAGCTTTTGAATCTTCAAGCATGTATGTGAGAAGCTCTCTAATAGTTGCGCGATACTGATCATCTACCGCCTCATCTTTTTTTGCGATCTCAATTGTTTTGCTAATATCAAGTCGCGCGAATGAGTCTAATACGGTTTTAAGCATCGAATGAACAGCTTCTACCATCAGTTTAATTTCACCGATTTTGATTTTTTTAATATTTGGATTTTCGTTAACGCGAATAGCTGTGCGTGCAATCTTTGTTGCTTCATCACCAATGCGCTCTAAGTCTGTGATGGATTTAAGGATCGAAATGATCATACGAAGGTCTCCTGCTGCAGGCTGCCTTTTCGCAATAATGCGAGATGCATCTTCGTCAATTTCCATTTCAAGACCGTTGACTTTTTCGTCAATTTTAATCACTTTATTCGCTAAGTCGATATCGTCTTTTTTAAGAGACTCAATAGCAGAAAGAATATTCTCTTCGACTAAGCCGCCCATTTTTAAGACCTTCGCTCTTACCGCTTCTAATTCTAGGTCGTACTCTTTATAACTATGTTCTGAAGCCATTTTTAGTAATCCTTATAAACACTTACAATTTCACATCATATATATTATTACTTATATATGACATTTTTAAGACTTATAAGCTTATTTTGTAATAGTTTTAACCCCGTCTTTTGTAGCCAATAATAATATATTAGCTGGGCGAGCTGCAAATAAACCGTTAGTGACGACCCCCACCATTTGATTGATGGTAGCCTCCATCGCGATCGGGTCTTTAATTACAAGACCATGAACATCCAAGATGACGTTTCCATTATCGGTCGTAAAATTTCGTAACTGAGGCTGCCCACCTAATTTGGTGAGTTCTCGAGCCACATAACTTTTAGCCATCGGGAGCACCTCCACAGGCAAAGGAAACTTGCCTAAGACGGGCACATATTTTGTTTCATCACATATACAAATGAAGGTTTTAGCAACTGCCGCAACAATTTTCTCTCGCGTTAAAGCACCACCACCACCTTTGAGCATATGCATATGCTCGGTGATTTCATCCGCACCATCAACATAAATATCCATGCTATTCACACTATTTAAGTCAAAAACCTCAATGCCATGTTTGCGTAAACGATCTGTTGATGCCTCACTACTTGCAACCGCACCATCAATTTTATGTTTTACTTTTGCTAATTCATCGATGAAGTAATTTGCAGTAGAACCAGTCCCTACACCAATGATGCCAGACTTTACATATTCAATCGCGGCCTTTGCAACTTGTTGTTTTAATTCGTCTTGCGTGAACGCCATTTTTACTTAAACCCTTATATTTTATTTATAATGATGCTTTAACATCTACTATACACGCCAAGGCGACTCTTGAAAATTAGCATATGAAGAATGACTACGTAAAACGTATTAATGAGGCGCGTGTATATGACGTGGCAAAGAAAACACCACTTGAATTTCAGACACATCTCTCAAGTCGTTTTCATAATCAGATTTTCTTAAAGCGGGAAGATTTGCAACCTGTCTTTTCATTTAAACTACGCGGCGCCTATAACAAGATGGCGGGCTTATCTAAACCGCAGCTAGACAAGGGCGTTATCACAGCTTCTGCGGGCAATCATGCACAAGGCGTTGCGTTAAGTGCACAAAAACTAGGATGTCGCGCTGTGATCGTCATGCCGACTACAACCCCCCTCATTAAAATTGATGCTGTAAAACATCGTGGCGCTGAAGTGGTGCTATGGGGCGATTCTTATTCAGATGCTTACCATCATGCGCTTGAGATTGAGAAAAAAGAGGGCCTCACTTTTGTGCATCCTTACGATGATCCGGACGTAATTGCAGGGCAGGGAACAATCGCTAAAGAAATTTTAGATGACTTTAAAAAACCGATTCATGCGATTTTTTGCTGTGTTGGCGGCGGCGGCCTTCTTGCAGGCATGGCAACTTATATCAAAGCGATGCGACCTGAAATTAAAGTGATCGGTGTTGAGGCCAAAGATGCCGAAGCTATGAGCTTATCTTTAAAAGCAGGCAAGCGTGTGGTGCTGGATCAAGTAGGGCTTTTTGCTGATGGCGCAGCTGTGAAAGAAGTAGGCCAAGTGACCTTCCCACTTTGTCAGGCTTACGTCGATGAAATGATTGTGGTGGATAACGATGCCATTTGCGCTGCCATTAAAGATGTTTTTGAGGATACGCGGTCTATTTTAGAACCAGCAGGCGCTTTATCGGTTGCAGGTATGAAAGTTTATATCAAGAAACATAATTTAAAAGATGAGACTTTGGTAGGCATTGCATCGGGCGCTAATATGAATTTTGATCGTTTACGTTTTGTAGCCGAGCGAGCTGAGATAGGTGAAAAAAGAGAAGCTGTGCTTGCAGTCACCATACCTGAAACTCCAGGAGCCTTTAAAAACTTTTGTAGGTTATTAGGCCAGCGCAATATTACTGAATTTAATTATCGTTTTTCAGATCCTAAGCAAGCACATATTTATGTCGGTCTTGCAACCAATGACAAAGACGAGCCATCGCAGATTAAAGCTATGCTCGATAAGGAAGGCTTGCCTACCATTGATCTCACAAATAATGAGGTGGCAAAACTTCACTTAAGACACCTGGTAGGCGGACACTCACCCCAAGCTAAGAATGAAATGGTTTTTAGATTTGAATTTCCAGAAAAGCCAGGCGCTCTCATGAAATTTTTAGAGACGATGGGACACAATTGGAACATCAGTTTATTTCATTACCGCAATCATGGTGCTGACTTCGGTCGTGTTTTAGTTGGCATGCAAGTGCCGCCAGAAGATGAGATTAATTTTGAAGTTTTTTTGAATCAATTGGGCTATCCCTTCTGGGATGAAACAGATAATCCAGCCTATAAACTTTTCTTAGGTTAATGCTTCGTTATTTTCATGAGGCGTTAAAGGGAGAAAACCCCTGGAAGATTGTGAATAAGTATTTAATAATAAAAAGTAAAAAATTTTAGGAGAAACGAATGCAGGTTATAAAATCAGTTGTCGTATTGGGATTACTTATTTCATCTTTGATAGCAAATGCTGAAGATCGAGGTAAGGCTTATGTATCCAATCAAGAAGGCGGTGTCAGTGTTATTAATTTAAACACTATGGAAACAGAAGACTCAATCGATATTCAGGCTAAAAATCCACGCGGTATTGGTATCACGGAAGACGGCCATTATTTAATTACTGCAAATAAAGATGATGAAAATTTGTCTGTGTTCGATTTAAAAACGAATCAATTTGTGAAACATATTTCAGTTGGTAAAAATCCAGAATTTGTTCGTGTATTTAAAGGACAAGTTTTTGTGTCAACCGAGCCAGCGTCGACTGGTAAACCACCTGTGGCCGGCAAAGAAGATGATGATAAAGATGAACCAAAAATCCCTGCGCGTATTGCAGTGGTTGATTTAGTAAAGGGTAAAAAAGTTAGAGATATTATCGGTGGCCCTGAAACAGAAGGTATTGAATTTAGTAAAAGTGGAAAAGAAATTATTGTGACCAACGAGGCTGACAATACAATCACAGTGCATAACTTCAGTAATGGTAAATTATTAAAAACGATTTCAACTAAAAAATACGGAGATCGTCCACGAGGCATTAAAGTGTCGCCGAATGGAAAGTATTATGTGGCTACTCTGGAGTATGGAAATAACTTCATTGTCTTAGACAGTCAATTTAAGCATCTTAAAACTGTGGCGACAGGAGAATCGCCATATGGCGTTAGTTTTGATCGAGAAGGTAAGCGTTTATTTGTCGCAACTTCAAAAGCAAAAACATTAGAAGTGTATGACACCGCTAACTTTGAGAAAATTAAGGATATTCCAACGGGTCGACGCTGTTGGCATTTTAGTTTTTCACCAGATGACAAAGATATTTTACTTGCTTGCGGAAAATCTGATGAAGTGCTTGTCATTGACGCAGATAAATTAGAAGTGACTAAGCGGATTCCAAATAAAGAAATTCCGTGGGGTATTGTTGTTTATCCAAAAGCTATGGGTAGTTTAGATACCGTTAAATAAAAAATAGTTTTTTCATTTTTAAAAGCCCAATATGTATTGGGCTTTTTTTATTTCAAATATTTCTCAATAAATGTCCACTCATCTTCTGAAACCGGTGTAATTGAGAGACGATTTCCTTTTTGCAATATGCGCATATTTTCTAGCGCTTTAAACTCCCTTAGTTCTTTTAGACTTAATAAATTTGTTTTTTTAACAAGGGTTACATCTACATTGAGCCAGCGTGGATTTTCAGGTGTGGATTTGGGGTCAAAATACTTATGACCTTTTTGAAATTGAAAACGATCCGGATAAGCTAACTGACTTACCTTAACAACACCGGCAATCCCAGGGACATCACAATTTGAGTGATAAAAAAATGCAAGATCACCCACTTTCATTAAATCTCGCATAAAGTTTCTTGCTTGATAATTTCTAACGCCGTACCAATCAATGGTTTGTTTAGGAAGCTTTGCCAAATCATCTATAGACACATCAGATGGTTCAGATTTCATGAGCCAATAACGCATAGTTTTTTTAAGTCAAATATAAAATTGATAAAAGAGCTGTGTTGATTTTCTTAAGTGTTGCCTAGACCAGCATCCTGAACCAAAGGTTCAAGGGGTAAAAGCCTAAGGTGCATTAGGTGCAATCGCCAAGGGTGTCTTAAAAGAGCACCCAATTTAGATCGCTCACACCGCAACCTGATGAGCTAAAACCGATGCTATAGACTAGTTCAAGGAATTATTAGCCTAAGCAACACTTAAAAAAACAAACATGCTCATCGCAATATTTAGTAGAAGAATAGGCAGATCTTTAGTTTTGTGCAAGCACTTCGTCGATTTGATGTTCAATCGATGAAATTTTATGGCGGAATTGAGATAAGCTTAAATCATCAGAAGGGCTTTGATTAATAAGTTCATTGGTGATATTAAGTGCTGCCATGATAATAATGCGATCGATCCCTACAATAGAGCCTTGAGATTCGATGAGATCAATTTTCTGATTTAAATATTGCACGGAATCTAATAAACTTTTTTCTTGGCCTTCTGGACAAGCAACGATAAATTCACGCGCCATGATAGTGACAGTAATATTTTTTGAGCTCATCGATTATTCTCAGGAAGTTGCTTCATCATTTTTTCGAGACGAAGACTTGCCTCTTTCATATTGGATTGAAGTTTTGTAAGTGTTGCTTCGGTCGATGCAAGTCGGGTTTCAAGCCCCTTATTTTTTCCCTGAGCAGATTCAATTAAGCTAATGAGCTGCTTAATTTTTTTTTCTAATGCGATGAGTTGTGCTTCCATACCTTCACTATAGTTTAAAGAATTGAAGTGCGTCAATAGCGGACAAATAAATTAAATGTATCACTATTTCTTTTTGGCTCTTGGATGTGCTTTATCGTAAATACTTGCAAGATGCTGAAAGTCTAGATGGGTATAAACTTGTGTGGTACTGATATTGGCATGACCTAACATTTCTTGAACAGCCCTTAAATCTTGACTGGATTGCAACACGTGTGAGGCAAAACTATGCCTTAATAAATGAGGGTGAACGGTGCTATCAATACCTTGCTTGATAGCCCACATTTGAATGCGATACTGAATAGCTCGGGCTGACATACGTTTTCCTCGTTCGGTAATAAATAAAGCATCCACCGATTTATCCTCTGTTTTGATAGCCCCACGTTTTTCAATCCAAGATTGAATGGCATGGATAGCTTTTTGGCCTATGGGGACCATACGCGTTTTATTGCCTTTACCTATGACAGTGATGATGCCTTCTTGAAGATCGAGATCGTTGATATTGACATTCACTACTTCACTTAAACGTAATCCGGATGAATAAAATAATTCTAAAAAGGCTTTATCTCTTAGACCTAATAATGAGGTGTCATCAATCGAAACGAGTTTAACTATCTGCTCAATCGATAAAGTTTGCGGCAATGTCTTAGCGCTCTTAGGTGCATGAACATCTTTGACGGGATTTTCTTTAAACTGGTGGCGCTCAATTAGGTAATTAAAAAATCCTCGCCATGCGGATAACATACGTGCGATTGATTTCCCATGGAGTCCTTGGCTATTTAGTTTAGCACTTGCACGTCTGATGTCTTGGATAGTGAAGGATTCAAAACGATCATGCTCAATAAGGACTACAAGCTGGGCAAGATCATGCACGTAACTTTTAATTGAGTTGCTGCTAAGACCTTTTTCAAAGGTAAGGTAATCGATATAGCTTTTTTGGAAGTGATTATGTTCCATAAGTTTTAAGTGATCTCAATGTCTCCCTCATAAAGACTGACGGCTGGGCCTTTCATCATTACAGGAGATGAAGATCCTTTCCAATCGATGGATAACGACCCGCCAGGCATATCAACCTTCACTGGTGATATAAGTAAATGACGTTTGATCCCTGATACTGCTGCAGCGCATGCCCCTGTTCCGCAGGCAAGTGTTTCACCTACACCTCTTTCAAAAACACGCAAACGAATATGATGGGGCGATACAATTTCCATAAATCCAACGTTAACGCGTTTTGGAAAAAGTGCATGTGATTCCAAATAAGCACCTAATGTTTCAACATGAGCTTGAAGGGTGTCTTTTACAGTGATCACTGCGTGAGGATTACCCATGGATAATACTGCCATATTTATGGTTTCTTTTTGATGAGGTAAATCTATTGAAATGGGATACTCATCCTTTTCGACATCTGAAATAAATGGAATAAGTTTAGTATTAAAAATAGGTTCACCCATATTTACTTCAATCATATGCTCATTATCTTCAGTGAGTTCAATGACCCCCGATTTTGTTTCTACGCGAATGGATTGCTTATGCGTTAAGTGCTTATCTTTTACAAATCGATAAAAACAACGTGCACCATTGCCACATTGCTCAACTTCGCCGCCATCTTGATTAAAAATACGATATTTGAAATCAACGTTTTCGAGTAATGTATTCTCAACAACGAGAAGCTGATCAAACCCAATGCCAAGTTGTCGATGAGACAAGGATCGAATCACATCTTTAGATAGCTTGAATGGTGACTTTGTATGATCGAGCACTATAAAGTCATTACCAATTCCATGCATTTTTGTAAAATGAAGTTTCATACAATGATTGTCTCTTATTTGTTTGGTTTTTTAAATCGCTGATAATTCCAAAGATACTGTGTTGGATATTTTCGAATGAGCATCTCGAGCCGATCATTAATGCCTTGGGGGGAGTGGTCCTGACCTAAGGGCTCAATATAGACGTCATATCCCCGGCCACGCGTAAGTCTATGGCCAAAACCAATGAGAACAGTTGCGTTAGAAGATTCTGCAAGTTTAGAAACAAGCGTCATGGTATAGGCGGGCGTATTAAAAAATTGAGCCCATACGCCCTGGCCTTCATTAGGAACTTGATCAGGTAATACGCCAATTGCTTCGCCCTTTTTTAATGCTTGCATTAATTGCTTAACGCCATGGAGGTTAGCTTCAGCAAGATGAACTTGGGAATGACGTCTTCCAGATAAAACAATATTTGCAAGCCAGTTTAGTTTTGGACGCTTAAATAGAACAGTGATGGGGTGAAAGTGCGCGTAGTACTGAGCAGTAATTTCAAAACAGCCTAAATGAGGCGTTAAAAAAATAATACCCTTTTTCTTTTTGAGAGCAGTTTCAACATGCTGCCATCCGTAACATTGTTTGACCCAGCGAAAATTCTTTTGAGGTGAGTTAAACCAAATTGCAGGGGCTTCCGTAAGACATTTGCCAATTTCTCGGACCGATAATTGTGTAAGTTTTTTTAAATTATTTTCATCGGATGAAATAAAAGCATGTTTTAAATTAGCATCTATTCGCTCTTTAAACCGACGATCAAATTGATAAGCAACAAGACCTAATAACTCTCCTAATCCATGCAAGATAAAGAGAGGTAACTGAAAGAATACAGCAATGAAAAATAAGGATAGTCTTGAAAGCATAATTGTCTTTAAACGCGATATTTTGCTATTCTAAACGCTTTACGTAATTTAGAACTTGGAAAAAACTATGAGCGAGCATCTATTTACTTCGGAATCTGTTTCCGAAGGTCATCCAGATAAAGTAGCTGATCAGATATCCGATGCGATTCTTGATGCTATTTTAGAGCAAGACCCGACTGCTCGTGTTGCAGCTGAAACACTAACAAATACAGGGCTTGTTGTATTAGCAGGTGAGATCAGCACGACAGCTAATGTGGATTACATCAAGGTTGCCCGCGATACGATTCGTTACATTGGATATGACAATACGGATTACGGCATTGATTATAAAGGCTGTGCTGTTCTTGTTGCCTATGACAAGCAGTCACCTGATATTGCTCATGGGGTGGATGTCGCTTTAGATGACCCATTAGACCAGGGGGCAGGTGATCAAGGTTTAATGTTTGGTTATGCCTGTGATGAAACAGCGCAGTTGATGCCTATGCCTATTTGGCTATCTCACCGTTTAATGGAAAGACAGTCTTATTTAAGAAAAGACGGCAGACTTCCTTGGCTGCGTCCGGATGCTAAGGCACAAGTCACTTTAAAGTATAAAGACCATAAGCCTCAATCGATTGATACAGTTGTGCTCTCAACGCAGCATGACCCAGAGGTGTCACTCGAGACCATTCGCGAATCAGTGATTGAAGAAATTATTAAGCCTATTTTGCCTAAAGAGCTTATGAAAGGCGACATCAAGTATCTTGTAAATCCTACTGGCCGATTTGTCATTGGAGGGCCCCAAGGCGATTGTGGGCTTACTGGGCGTAAAATTATTGTAGATACCTACGGCGGTTCTGCACCTCATGGTGGCGGGGCTTTTTCAGGAAAAGATCCGAGCAAAGTTGATCGTTCAGCAGCATACGCTGCGCGCTATGTGGCTAAAAATATTGTGGCAGCAGGCTTAGCCTCTCGCTGCTTAGTTCAAATTTCATATGCGATTGGCGTTGCAAGACCGACCTCAGTTATGGTGGAAACTTACGGCACAGGCAAGATTGCAGACGACAAATTGACCACATTAGTTCTTGAGCATTTTGATTTAAGACCTAAAGGCATTGTGCAAATGCTTGATTTATTACGTCCCATTTATAAGAAAACAGCGGCTTATGGGCATTTTGGCCGTGACGAGCCAGAATTTTCATGGGAAGCAGCAGATAAAGCTCAAATCCTTAAATCAGCAAGTTAATTTCTAGATTTTTTAAGTATTTGAACCATTCGTACTTTTAATTTATAATGCACTCCTTCTGAGGAACGCTGCGAGATTTTTTCATAAAATCCCAGGCTCAGATTACAAGTTTACTTGTAAACGGCGTTCACCAATTTATAACCGTGCCAGTCACGGGATGTTGGTGGATACCGAAACATCCCAGCTGGTCACTTAGCATTCAAAAGGAATTTAAAATGAATACAGTGACTAACCAAAATTTAAATACACAAGACTATCTTATTGCCGATATTAATCAGGCTGACTTTGGCCGAAAAGAAATCGCCATTGCAGAGACTGAAATGCCAGGCCTCATGGCTATTCGTGAAGAATATTCAAAAGTAAAACCATTAAAAGGTGCGCGCATTAGCGGCTCACTCCATATGACGATTCAAACAGCAGTGCTTATTGAAACCCTCAAGGATTTGGGGGCTGAGGTGAGATGGGCATCTTGCAACATCTATTCAACGCAAGACCATGCAGCAGCAGCGATAGCTAAAAGTGGGACGCCTGTTTTTGCTTTTAAAGGTGAAACGCTTGATCAATATTGGGAATATACGCATCGTATTTTTGAATGGAGCGATGGCGGCTATACCAATATGATTCTAGATGATGGTGGCGATGCAACTTTACTTCTTCACTTAGGTACGCGCGCTGAAAAAGATGCTGCATTGATTTCTAAGCCATCAAGCGAAGAGGAAGTTTCACTTTTTAATTCAATCAAGCAACAGTTAGCAATAGACCCTCATTGGTATTCTGAAAGGCTTAAACACATTAAAGGGGTGACTGAAGAGACGACAACAGGCGTTCATCGTTTATATCAAATGCACAAAGAAGGTAAATTGGCTTTCCCTGCAATTAATGTCAATGATTCAGTGACTAAATCTAAATTTGATAATCTTTATGGCTGCCGCGAATCTCTAGTAGACGCTATTAAACGTGCAACGGACGTGATGATTGCAGGTAAGGTAGCTGTTGTGGCTGGATACGGTGATGTAGGCAAAGGTTCAGCACAAGCACTTCGCGCTTTGTCTGCACAAGTATGGGTCACTGAAATTGATCCTATTTGCGCACTTCAAGCTGCAATGGAAGGGTACCGAGTCGTGACCATGGATTATGCTGCTGAACATGCTGACATTTTTGTAACAGCCACTGGCAATTATCATGTAATTACTCGCGACCATATGTCGCGTATGAAACATCAAGCGATCGTTTGTAATATCGGCCACTTTGACAATGAAATTGATGTTGCATCTTTAAACGATTGCACATGGGAAGAAATTAAACCGCAAGTTGACCACGTGATTTTTAAAGACGGTAAAAGAATCATCTTGCTTGCAAAAGGTAGGCTCGTGAATTTAGGATGTGGCACAGGGCATCCAAGTTATGTGATGAGCTCATCTTTCGCGAATCAAACGATTGCTCAGATTGAATTATTTGCGCACTCTGAGAAATATCCAGTCGGTGTATATACCTTACCAAAACATTTGGATGAGAAAGTTGCTCGCTTGCAATTGAAAAAATTAAATGCTCAACTTACAAACTTATCAGAAGAACAGGCTAAGTATATTGGCGTTAAAGAAGAAGGACCTTACAAGCCTGAGCAGTATCGTTATTAATCATGCCTAGGAAAATTTCTTACAGTTTTGAGTTTTTTCCTCCCAGTTCACCGGAAGGTATAAAAAACTCAAAAGATACGCGTCAGCAACTTTCTGCATTTAAGCCCGAATTTTACTCGGTGACATTCGGTGCAGGGGGTTCTACGCGAGATCTGACGCTTGAAACAGTATTAGAAATAAAACAAGAAGGCTTTAATGCGGTACCTCATATTTCAGGTATTTCATCGACAAAAGCAGAAATTAAAACTTTACTCGATCTCTATCAGCAACATGATATTAAGCACCTTGTAGTCTTGAGAGGTGATGTGCCACATGGTGCAGTGTCGAGAGGAGAGTTTAAACATGCTAATGAATTGGTAAGTTTTATTCGACAAGAAACCAATGATTATTTTCATATTGAAGTAGGGGCCTACCCTGAATATCATCCTGAAGCAGTCTCATCAC